>Ga0302215_10001942_pt1 | contig 14451 bp, 15 predicted proteins | sample II_Fen_N3_1_FD_194580 | JGI IMG/M metagenome (GOLD analysis project Ga0302215, IMG submission 194580) | Peat permafrost microbial communities from Stordalen Mire near Abisko, Sweden - II_Fen_N3_1 | ecosystem: Environmental > Terrestrial > Soil > Wetlands > Permafrost | place: Sweden: Abisko...
CTTGTCGGGAGACTCGCCATCGATATACGAAATGTAAATGATATGATTGGTACTGAATTTAGGATGAAGTACAACTTCCATTAATCCACCCTGTCCCCTGACTGTTATTGGTGGAAGGCCTTCAATGAGCGTCATTTTACCTTTTGAAACCTGATAGAGTTGACCCGCTTTTTCGGTTACCAGCAGATCGCCGTTGGGCAGAAATGCCATTCCCCAGGGGATATTCAGATTCTTACCCACCACTTCTTTCAAAACAAATGAAAAATTCATAGATCTGACCGTATCGTTATCATTAAATGTGGATGGTATTTTGGCAGGTACCTTAGCAACCTCTGCGATCATATAATTTGCCATGGCTGTGATCTGATCATCGTCCATTGCTTTGCTGTAACCGGGCATCCCGATAGCCGGGCGTCCGTTCTTAATGGTTGACGAAACCTCTTTTAAGCTGCTGCCGTATATCCATTGACGCGCTGCAAACCGTTCCAGCTTCTGCCCATGGCAGCCGGCACAAAATTGAAGGTACAACTCACGGGTTGACTTAGGGGGTATGGGTGGTTGTTTGTCGAATACAAAAGAAAATGAAAAAATCACGATCAAATAAGCAACGATGAGAAACAATGATTTGCTTTGGTCCATATATTTTTTGTTTGATACAGTATTATTAAACTAATAACACTAATATTTACAAAATGTTCAACTAAAGTAATCGATGTTTGCCGGATTTATAATAAACAAAACAACTTACAGTTAGGATAATATACTCCTCATGAAATCAGGTCTGTCTGATACACTCTATGAGATGTAAAAATAATGATGGTCAATTAAATTACAGGAAAATTGAAAGTTCAATCTGTTTAAAAACTATTCTAAAATGCAATTTCTTAATTTTCTTGCGATGTTAAGTTTCAATTTGAGAAAAGGTGACTTATTAAATCTTATTGATCACAACCTCACTCATAAGATGCCGTAACAAAATGAATATAAATACTTAAAAATAAAAACATTCAATTTTTTTCTTTACAGGTACATTAGCAATTCAGCTTAAAAATAATTATATTTGTATCGTATACTAACTGAAAAATTAATTTTTAAAATCCGGAGGTAAATCTATGGAAACGTCAAAGAATTTCAGCATTACCATCAGTCGCCAACTGGGGAGTGGAGGAGCTTTTATCGGACAACAACTGGCGAAAGAACTGGATATATTTTATGCCGATCGTGAAATCATTGACCGGGTGGCACGGCAGTTTGCAGTGCTGGAGGAAGATGTAGTATCGAATGATGAAAAGATCATCTCCTTCTGGGAATCATTCCTTCAATTCAACACCATATCCACGGATTTGTATGTACCACCAAAGTTACAGGCACCGACCGACCGTGAATTGTTTCAGGCAGAAGCCGATATTATCGGGCACATAGTTCAGGAACGATCAGCGGTAATTATCGGGCGGTGCGGTGCGTATATACTCAGGGACTATCCAAATAATGTACGGATATTTTTGCACGGGGATATTCCTACTCGCGTAAAAAGAATCCGTAGCCTGTATCATGTCTCGGAAGATACTGCGGAAAACATGATCGAACAAAGCGATATTGAAAGAGCCCGCTATTGCCGGATTGTTACCGGAAAGAAATGGGACTGGAATGATGCCAGGAACTACGATCTATCAATAGATACCAGCAAACTGGATATTGATAAAAGCACAGGTCTTATTCTGGAATACCTGAAATTAACAGGGATAACAGGATAATAAAGAACAGAATACAGGGAATATAAAATTAAAGTGTTGTTATTACTGATTTTAAATTTCATATTCAATCAGATTTTATGTTAGATTATTTCTATTGAAAAAATTGATTTAAGAAAGAATTTAGTTGTTTTAAACATAAACCAAACACATCAAAATGAAAACAAAAATGATTTTACTATTCCTGGTAGTTGCATTTAGTTGCAATGCCCAGTCATGGTTTAAGCTCAATACATTTAATCTGGAAGATGTTCGTCAGATCTCGGATAGTATTGCCCTGAATGCCGGGGAGCCTTTTAAGTTAGTGAGTCAAAACATTCCGGAGGATAACAAAATCTATTATGTAGTGACCTATATTAATAAATCGGATGTCAGCGACTCGATTGTCGTGATGTTCAGGATCAATTATATCGGTGGCACTGATGACAGGATCAATCCGGGTACACCTCAATATTCCTATACCAAAACAACGGGTACATTCAGCAGCCTGTTTCCATTCTGGGTAAAATATATGAAACCAACGGCCATAGAAGCAACTGTTAAGGAAAAAACCAAAGACGAAACCGTTGTAAAAGGGGCAACATTCGACTTCAACGTGGAATTAAACCGTTGGACCATAGAGAAATTTTAAATCCATAGATCGAAATATTGATCCAATCCTGGTTGGATATTATTTTTAGAAACAACAGATTCCTGTTAACCGGATAAGACGGTAAAATATACAACTCTGTTTTCGATCGGTTCAGAAGTATTAATACAAATTGTTCATCACGGGATGAAAATAACCTGCTAAATTATGACCACCAATTATCCGGGTTTTATAACTCATGTCAGGCGGTATGTTGAACTGAGTGATGACGACGTTTTAAAACTGGAGCCCTATCTCCGGCATATGGAATTGAAAAGACGGGAATATCTTTTACACGAAGGAGAAGTATGCAGGTATAACTATTTTGTAGAAAAAGGATGTCTTCGCATGTTTTTCAATAATGATAAGATGGTGGAACAGACCACACAGTTTGCCATTGAGAACTGGTGGTTATCCGACTATTTCAGTTATGCACGGCAGTCCCCCTCAGAATACGCCATACAGGCTGTTGAAAAGTCAGTGATCGTGGCAGTTGACTATCACCGGCAGGATGATTTATTCGTTGAGCTACCACAACTGGAGCGATATTTTCGAATTATGATGCAACGTGCCTTATCAGCTTCACAATTAAGGGTAAAGATGATCTATCAGCTTTCTAAAGAGGAAATGTACCGGCATTTCAATACTTCTTATCCTCAATTTTTTCAACGGGTTCCTCAATATATGATTGCTTCGTATCTTGGATTAACCCCTGAATACATGAGTGAATTGAGAAAGAAAAAATAATTTGTTTATTTCTTAAACAGGCTTAATAGTAACTACCGGACGTTTACTCTAACTTTGTCCCTGCAAGCACAAGTTGTTGCTGCAAGTATTTATTAACTAATTTATAAAAGAAATGAATAAAATGGAAACAGAAAAAAGACTCCCGGAGAAATTTTATAATGTCCTTCAACATGAAGGAGTAGTGGCAATCGTATCGTGGGGAGATAATGAACCGCATGTGGTGAATACCTGGAATTCGTATCTGGTAGTAACCGATGAGGAGCATATATTAATTCCTGCGTATGGTATGCGTAAAACAGAAAAAAATGTCAGGGTAAACAACAGGGTGAAAATAACCCTGGGCAGTAAAGAGGTATTGGGATATAAAGAGTATCAGGGTACCGGATTTATGATTGAAGGGACTGCAAGTTATATTGAATCGGGTGATACATTCGATATGATGAAGGAAAAATTTTCGTTTTTAACCCGGGTGATTGATATTACGGTAACAGCTATCAAACAAACCATTTAAAAAATAGTTTTGATAAGAGCCCCTTATCTGTCGGCTGACGGACCAAAAATGATATGAAACAAATTGCAATATAAGAAAAAGATATTCTGGCACAATCCGTCAGCTGACGGACTAAGGTTCACTAAGATTAAAATGCCGAATTTCTTTATACTTTTCCGAAAAATCGGAATCTTCGATGTGCATCTTTGTGTCTTAGTGACTTCGTGGCAAGGGGGTATTAGTTTCATAAGAGCGCCTTATTCCTCCTTGCTGAACGAAAAACAATAAGAAACAAACGGGTGTTATAGGGCAAATAGTAAATGAATAAATAGTAAATTTTTCGGTTTGTTTCATGAGATGTACAATATGGGTTATCAATAGAATTAGCAACCCAACCGTATAACTATCATGATGATTTAATGGAAAAAGCTTTGAATTTATTTAAATTACAGAAAAAACCATATCATTCTGAATAGATACATTCTCTCTTCAAGAATCGGAATTTAAAATTTATATATTTAACCTTCAAATTAAATGGCTATGAAAAAATCACAAATTCTTTTATTAATGCTATTTTTTGTTCAGGGTATTTTAGTTGCACAATCACCCCCTCTTGTTTATGGCAGCAATTCAACAGCCGGACATTATGCACCTGTAAATGGGATCCGGCTTTATTACGAAACTTACGGGAGCGGGGAGCCTTTGATTATGTTACATGGTAATGGCGGTTCGATAGCTGCATTTAAAAATCAAATTCCCTTTTTCGAAAAGTATTATAAAGTCATAGCCATTGATAGCAGGCTTCAGGGTAAATCGGGCGGGTCCGCCGATACACTATCGTATGATATGATGGCTTCCGATTTTGCCGGGTTGCTCGATTATTTGCATATCGATTCAGCCTATGTACTGGGCTGGAGTGATGGTGGCATAGATGGATTGATCCTGGCAAAAACGTATCCCGCTAAAGTAAAAAAACTGGCTGTTACAGGGGCTAATATTGTTCCGGATACCACAGCCCTGTATGCAGCTGACCTTGAAGGAATGAGGAAAACATCCTTTAGTGCCACAGCATCACCGATTGACAGGATATTGAACCGAATGATGATTTATCAACCTCAACTCCCTTTTTCAGAAATGAAGAAAATTCATTGCCCGGTATTGGTAATGGCAGGGGACCGGGATATGATAAAGCCCGAACACACCTTGAAAATATACCAGTCACTTCCTGTTGCCGAATTATGTATTTTCCCTGACTCATATCATCATGTCTGCCAGCAGCATCCTGAATTGTTTAATGAAACGGTGCTTACTTTCTTTAGAAAATAGCAGTATGACAATTATTATCCTGTCAAAGTGAATAAGAATTTATAATAAAAAACTTATTCACAGGGAGTCAGTGAATGTAATTTTCTCTTTCTCATTAAACTGTCAGGTTTTAAATTGTAGTTTCAAGGGAATAATGTACCCGTTAAAAGTATGAATCAAACCATTTCTATGTGTCTTAATTTAAATGAAACATACAAGTTCCTGTTTTTTATACCGGTAACTACCATGATTTTCTGTATGGTGTTCTTTTTCTTATTTTTCAAATAAAACATTTATCTTTGTATCCGAAAAATTAAGATAAATGAATAAACAGGTTTCAGTTACTTTCATGATCTTCGGGATGCTTTTTACAGTATGCCTGATTGTTGCCAATATCGTTGGACAGAAATTGATTACAGTGGCCGGAATCGATGTTACTGCCGGTTTACTTATTTTCCCTGTCACCTACATTATCAATGACCTGATAGCCGAAGTATGGGGCTACCGGAAAATGCGGCTCATTATATGGACAGGCTTTCTCATGAATTTCTTTGTGGTTCTGATTTTCAGAATCAGTATCTGGGCACCGGCATCCCTCCATTTTATGAATCAACAGGCTTTTGAATTGATCTTGCGGAATACCGAACGAATCACGGTAGCCAGTTTTATTGCTTTTTTGTTTGGTTCATTCCTGAATGCCTATGTGATGAGTAAAATGAAAATCCTGCAACATGGTCGTCATTTTTCCGTTCGTGCAGTTGCTTCAACTCTTGTTGGCGAAGGGGCTGATTCACTGGTTTTCTTTACAATTGCTTTTTCAGGAGTCCTGAACCGGCATCAACTGCTCTATCTGATTCTTACTCAAACGGCATTGAAAACCGGCTATGAAATTATTGCCTTGCCACTCACGAATTACATTGTAAAAAGGGTAAAGAAAATTGAAAATACAAATGTATTTGACAACAGAATATCATATAATCCATTTAAAATGAAAGATATATAAATTCTTGTTTTTAAATGAGATGACTGCTTTATGTTCAATAAAGAAGCGTTGCAGTTTCAAATAAAGAACTGAGAAAATATTTATATTAAAGATGAATGCAACGAATTTAAATAATACTTCATCAATAAAGCAGGATTTGTAACTAACAGATGGAAATTTCTAAATACTTTAAGTGTTTAAATCCAGCAACAACAATAAAAAAAATATGAAAATAAGAAATGTAATGATAACTTTGCTTTGCCTGGTTATATTTCCTGTAATGGAGAGTTGTTCGGATTCAACACCAACCTCTGTAATTACGGAGAACAGGAATGTTCCTTCGTGCGGAATAACTGATCCATTGTATAATATTGAATGGTTAAAAGAGTTTTGTAAAAAACACACATCATCGGATTTTACAAGTGTAACTGTTTCAATTTCTATTTATGCCAATAAAATCACGAAAGAGAATCATTATGTTATAAGTTATTCAAGTACCGCAGTAGTAGATTATAGTAGTCAGGAAGTCTATGATTGCTCCGGGACGAAAATATTTTTTAAGGCAATTGAAGGACCAACTCCGACAGGTTGGACTGAATTCTTCGCAGCAAATGAGCTTGTTGCAACGATTTGGGAATATAAAAAGAATTAAAGGCAATCTCTTTTAATTCTAATTAAGCTGCTCTGACATTTTGTTTGAGGCAGCTTTTTTTATAATCTTAAAGTTTGTTTGTGATCATAAAAATTATTTGTATTTTTGGGGCATGGTAACCGATGACAAAAGATTAACCATTCGTGACTGGGCGGAAGATGACCGTCCCCGGGAAAAGATGATGCGGAAAGGCACACAAAGTCTTTCGGATGCAGAATTGCTGGCTATACTGATTGCAATTGGAAACAAGAATGAAACAGCGGTTGAGTTGGCCCGCAGGATATTAAATGACTGTCACGACAACCTGAATGAACTGGTACAACTCAATGTAACGGAATTATGTAAACGCTTTAAAGGGATCGGCAAGGCGAAAGCTATTACTATCATCGCCGCGTTGGAACTTGGTAAAAGGCGTAAGACCAGTGAATTTCCCGAACGAAAAAAAATAACCTCCAGCAATGACCTGTTTGAACTATTTGAACCTCATCTGGTGGATTTACCACATGAAGAATTTTGGCTGGGGTTACTTAACGGAGCCAATAAAGTGATTGAAATAAAACGGCTAACTCAGGGTGGAACCAAACAGACCGTAGTGGATATACCTATGTTGCTTAAAATGGCAATTGAAAAATCAGCTCAGGCCATGGCAGTCGCTCATAATCATCCTTCAGGGCAAAATCGTCCGAGTCATGAAGACGAAATCATCACCCGACGAATAAAAACAGGCTGTGAAGCAATAGGCATTACTTTGCTCGATCATATCATTATCGCCAGGGGGAATTATTATAGCTTTAGCGATGAAGGGAAAATGTAGGAATTAACGGTCACCCAATTAACCTATCACCCAATTAACCAGTCAACTAATCAACCAATCACATGATACTACTGGAAGTAGAAAATGTAGTGAAACAATTTGCCGGTCACCTTGCATTGGACAGTGTGAGCCTCACCGTTCCCGAAAATACAATCTATGGGTTACTTGGACCAAATGGTGCAGGAAAAACCACGTTGATCCGCATTATCAATTGTATTACGGCTCCTGACAGTGGGGAAGTACGGCTGAATGGAAAAAGGATGACAGCTTCGGATGTCGAACAAATCGGTTATTTACCCGAGGAGCGTGGATTATATAAGAAAATGAAGGTGGGAGACCAGGCATTGTACCTGGCACAATTGAAAGGGATGACAAAACAGGATGCTCTGAAAGCATTGAAATACTGGTTTGAGAAATTTGAGATTCAGGAATGGTGGGGTAAAAAAGTGGAAGAACTCTCTAAAGGGATGGCTCAAAAGGTGCAGTTTATCACGACTATTCTCCATCACCCTACTTTGCTTATCTTTGATGAACCATTCAGTGGTTTTGACCCTGTGAATACCGATTTGATGAAACGTGAAATTCTGAATCTACGGGACGAAGGTGCCACCATTATTTTTTCCACCCACAATATGGAAACCGTGGAAGACCTTTGTGAGAATATATCGTTGGTGGATAATGCAAAGATTGTGTTGCAGGGAAATGTTGCGGATATCCGGGCATCCTTTGCTACTAAAACATATATTCTTCGTTCCACAGGTCCGGTAATTGGGAATGCTGCCTTTCAACTGATATCACAAACCGATAAAAACGGGATCGTGGAAAGTATTATCAAAAAGCAAACTAAGGAAGGAAATAATACGTTGATAAACGAATTAATGCTTCAGACAAGTATTCATTCTTTTGAAGAACTCTTACCCGGCATGAATGATATTTTTATTGAAACCGTAAGAAAATAAGTACTATGTCAAAAATATCTCTTATAATAAAACGGGAATATACCACCCGGGTGATGAAAAAATCATTCATCATACTCACCTTTCTTACTCCCTTGCTTTTTGCCGGAATGATCACGGTTCCACTTTGGTTATCGGGCATCAAAGACAGTAATTCGAAACACATTGTGGTGATCGATAAAACGCATAGTTACTCACAGGTGCTTAAAAATAATGAATCGTATGTTTTTGACTTTGTCGACAAACCTGTGGATCAGATAAAAAAAGAAAATTCGGATAAGAATGAGAAAGAATTTACCGCATTATTGCTGATTAGCGACGATCTTTCCATCAACCCCAAAGCTGCTACTCTGTATTCTGACAAACAGGTAAACCTGGAATTAAAAAGTTATATTTCGGGGATATTAAATAAATATGTGGAACAACAGAAACTTGAGGCATACAATATTCCTCATTTGAAAGAAATGGTTGAAAAATCAAAGTCAAGTATCGATATCCCAACTATTAAATGGGGAAATAACGGACAGGAGAAAGAAGGTTCGGCAGAGTTGGCACTCGTGATTGGCATGATTTCAGCGTTTGTTATTTATATGTTTATCATCATATACGGGGCACAGGTAATGGCAGGTGTGGTTCAGGAAAAAACAAGCCGTATCGTGGAAGTTATTATTTCATCGGTCAAACCGTTTGAATTAATGATGGGCAAGATTATCGGTATTGCACTGGTGGGTCTGACACAATTCTTTATGTGGGTTATTCTCACCGGAGGTATTTTATTTGTCGGCACCCGGTTTATCGGTGGAGGAGTTGATATCAACGCCATGCAACAGGCCAACCAAATGGGAATGCAGTCCATAGCAACTACTCAAAGTCCCGGCGAAATCCAGCAGGTATTCGCCATGCTTCACGGATTTGATTTTATGCAGATCATTATCCTTTTTGTCCTGTATTTTCTGGGGGGATATTTATTATATGCTTCACTTTTTGCAGCTGTAGGTTCGGCTGTTGATAGTGAGACAGATACACAACAATTTTCTTTGCCCTTAACGTTGCCGATAATTTTTGCCATATATGCAGCTGTTTATAGTGCACAGAACCCCGATGGTCCATTGGCATTCTGGTGTTCTATGATTCCGTTTACTTCCCCGATAGTTATGATGGTAAGGCTTCCGTTTGATGTCCCTGCCTGGCAGATTATACTTTCATTATCGATACTTGTGCTTTCATTTATCGGAACAACCTGGATGGCGGGAAAGATATACAGAACCGGAATCCTTATGTACGGCAAAAAAGTGACCTGGAAGGAAATGTGGAAATGGTTGAAATATTGATGAGTAATTGGTAGATCGTTTAAAACAGAAAATTTGAAGACCGAAAAGACAAATGCTGCCAGAATCCTTGATAAAGGGAATATCCGGTATGAATTGATTCCTTATGATGTGAATGAAGACGATTTGAGTGCCGTTCATGTTGCCCGGCAATTGAATGAGCCTATCGAAAAGGTTTTCAAGACTCTTGTCCTGAAAGGAGATAAAACAGGTTATTTCGTATGTGTCATCCCGGGAGAAGAAGAATTAGATTTGAAGAAAGCAGCTTCGATTTCAGGAAATAAAAACTGTGATATGATTCCGATGAAGGAATTGCTGACGGTCACCGGATACATTCGTGGTGCCTGTTCCCCGGTAGGAATGAAGAAACATTTCCCGACTTATATTCATCATACCTGTACGAACTATGAAAGCATCTATGTCAGTGCAGGGAAAAGAGGGTTACAGCTTTTGATTGCTCCAAAGGATTTGATTGCAACTGTAGATGCCACGGTTGGATTTTTGATAAACTGTGTTGATTAAATTTTATTGCCCGATTTTACTTCCATTTGGTATGAAGATGTTTCAGAGTACTTTCAAAGTCACGATGTCAGAATTAATATGATTGAATCGATTTAAAATTCAGACTAAACATTCCGGATTATTTAAACTTATATGTATTTAAAGAATTAACCACGGCATTCCATCATGCACTCCCAATATTTGAACAATTTACCGAACAACTAAAAATGCATTAATAATTATGATACCTCCATATCTCAAACCTTCAGATCAGATTCGTATTCTCTCTCCCTCAGGAACTGTAAATCCCGATTTTATAGATGGGGCAACAACAGTTCTTGCCTCGTGGGGATTAACCGTTACAGAAGGTGAATATGCCCGTGCTGAATTCGGACGTTTTGCCGGTACCAAAGAGCAACGCACTGCTGATTTACAACAGGCGCTGAATGATCCATCCGTTAAAGCCATTTTATGTAGCCGCGGCGGATATGGGTTGGCACAGATTATAGACCGACTTGATTTTACTGCTTTTGCTACTTCCCCGAAATGGCTGATAGGATTTAGTGATATTTCCATTTTGCACGCTGCCATTTCAAATCTCAGAATTGCTTCCATTCACGGAATAATGGGCATGCATCTTTCTAAATTACCTGTTAATTCACATCAGGTTCAAAACTTAAAAAATATATTATTTGGAAAACTACCCGTTTATAACATTCCCGGCGAACCAGCAAACCGGGCAGGAAAAGTACAAGGGAAATTAATAGGAGGTAACTTATCGGTTCTTATCGGGTTACGTGGCAGCAACTACGATTTAGACTACGAAAATGCCATTCTTTTTATAGAAGATGTGGGTGAAAAACCGTATCAAATTGACCGAATGATTCAAAATCTTCGATTAGGTGGTATCCTTGGGCAAATTTCAGGCCTGATTATCGGACAATTCAGCGAGTGTGAGGAAGATCCGTTAATGATGCAATCCATGCAGGAAATCATCTTAAGTGCAGTAAGTGAGTATGATTACCCGGTATGTTTTAATTTCCCTGCAGGACATGTCGATTACAATTTACCGTTCATTCTGGGAGCAAATGTGACCTTAAATGTTTCGGAAAAAGGAGTGCAGCTTTTGTTTTGATTGACTTTTTTAAGATTTAAGGTGTTTTTTTAAAGAATCACTTTTTATATTAAAAAGAGAAAATTGATCCCTTGTTATTGACCAAAAAACATATCTTTGCATAACACTAATTATAAGACACCTTCTAATTATGCCTATGAAAAGACAAATTCTGCTACTATCCTCTCTCCTTTTATTGTCCGTTTCTTCAATGGCACGTCTGCATTCTGAATCTGATAATTCTTCTTCTGTAGATTCAGTAAAAATGAATCGTTTTGTTCCTAACCACATATTAGTCAATGATTCGGTTGTAAATTTCGGTAAGATATTTCTTAATACACCGTATCATTATGGATCACCGGGTATCTCATCATTTGATTGCTCTGGATTTACTTCGCACGTATACCGTAATTTCGGATATGAATTAGGCCGTTCATCAGACGATCAGTCAAAGCAATTCGATGCTATCGACAGAACGAAACTTAAAGCCGGTGATCTGGTATTTTTCTCAGGAAGCCATCGAAGCAAGAGAGTCGGACATGTAGGCATTGTTGTTTCGGCAAAAGATGACGGAGAATTCGATTTTATTCACGCTGCGGTTCATAGCGGAGTGACTATATCAAGTTCAAATGAACCTTATTATACCAAACGGTATCTAAAAGCCAGCCGTGTTATCGGGTCCTCACAAATGCTATCAAGCTCCAGACCTTTGTTTAGAACTGAAAAAACTAAAGATACCCTTTCATTAGCTTTTGCTGCTCCCCGCACTCAAACAATTAAAAAAGTGATCCCCGCTGAATATCACCGGGTGAAATCAGGCGAAACTCTTTCCTCTATATCCAAGAAATATGGGATGACAGTCGCTGAACTAAAACGTAAAAACAGTATTAAAGGAAATAAATTAAGTCTGAAACAAAACTTAATGATTAAAGACGAAGAAACCGAATCAATCGTTCAGGTAATTCAACCGACTGATAATCATACGAAATTGATAGCTCAAAATTCCAAAAGTACTGAATCATTAAAATCAGTTTTAAATGTTACAGGTAACCAGACCAATAGTTCACATACAGTAAAAAAGGGAGAAACGCTGTTCAGTATTTCAAAACTCTATAATATTTCTGTTGATGAATTAAAAAGCAGCAACAAAATTCAGAAAGGAAAAATCCATCCCGGACAAGAGTTGATAATTTCCCAATCTGTTAATCTGGCTAAAAATGAGTCTCCTGTAAAAGAAAAGGAAACTCCGAAATCAACAACACATAAAGTTATTTCAGGGGAATCTCTTTACAGCATTGCAAAAACGAACAATATTACCGTCGACGAATTGACAAGTATCAATAATATTTCAAATGCTAAAATACATCCCGGTCAGGAGTTGAAGCTACCTCAGGAGAAAGATATAAGGACTAATACATCATTTGCTTCAAAGACAGATAAAAAGCAAGTAAGTAAGACTGAAAATTTGGAGAGGGAAATAACTCATAAAATAAAAAAAGGCGAAAATTTAGGCGCTATTGCTAAGGAAAATAATACGACTGTTGATGAATTGAAACGGATAAATAATCTTGCCGATACAAAGTTACATGTAGGTCAGGAACTGAAAATCGCTCAAAACAGCGATTCAAAAAGCAAGAACACCCTTGCTGAAAGAATTGATAAAAAGCAGGAAGTTCAGATAGAGACAAAAGACAATGCTGTTATACATAAAATAAAAAAAGGCGAAAATCTTGGCTCAATTGCAAAAGAAAATAATACAACTGTTGATGAATTGAAGCGGATAAACAATCTTGCCGATTCAAAAATACATGTAGGTCAGGAATTGAAGATTAGTCAAAATGCCGGTTCAAAAAACGTACTTGTTGAAAAAGCAGATAAAAAACAGGATTCTAAAACCGAAAATAAAGAAATCACAGCGACCTATAAAATAAAAAGAGGCGAAAATTTAGGCAGTATAGCTAAGAATAACAATATCTCCGTAGAAGAACTTAAAAGAATTAATCATCTGACTGATTCGAAAATTAAACCCGGGCAGGAATTAATTATAAGCCAGTCATTGGCATTAAGTAATACAAAAAATCCAAAAGTTGAAGTTGAGTCCAAAAGTATACAACATAAAGTAAAATCAGGCGAATCGTTTTATACTATTGCCCGGTCATATGGTTGCACTGTTGAAGATCTTAAAGAATGGAACCGAAAATCAGGAAGTAAGATCAAAGTTGGAGATAAAATAATTATTTTTCAAAAAGCCAGTAAAAAAGACCTTTCGTTAGTCGAATAAACTCTGAAGCACCGGAAGTGAATACAGCCCGTGGAAATCGGGGATATGCAGCTGGTAATACTCAACCAGGCTTTGAAGTAGATTAGCCCGCCTTGCCCTTGAAAATGACAAATTATGCATGGTTGCATAGTCGGCATTCAGTGTCCGGATCAGATCAGCTGAAATCTCCGGAAGAGTAAAATGCACATGCAATGGTTTCTCATTCAAAAACACCCCGTTCATTAAATCAAAATAATTTACTTTCCCGTCATCCTGATTCGGTTCGAAGCCCAGATAACGGGTGAGTTTAAGCAGGAATACCAAATGAAAATTTGATATCCCCGTTTCACTGTAGTCGAGTTGGAGAATCGAATTTTCAAGGAATAAAAATAAACTATCATCAGGTTCTGTTTGACGTAATGTTCGGTATAGAACTTCCGAAAGAAACAATGCGAGTGCATTTTTCACCGGATCAAAAGGAATCCCGGTAAAGGGATGTTCCATTCTTATTTCTTTGGATCGTTGTATGTTTTTACCGGGAATATGATAAACATCCATTTCTATTAACGATAAAGGCTGAAGAAATGCTGCAGGGTTGACCGACTTTTTCTTATTTATCCCATGAACCATGTACGATACTTTCCCGAATTCCCGTGTATAGACTGTAATAATTGTCGTTGAATCGGTATATTTTATCGTATGAAGAACGATTCCGGAGGTTTTTGCTTGCATGAGTTAAAAGTTTAGATGGCAAATATACCATAATTATTTTAGCAAAAATCATCATTGAATCAGAAAATCTGATAGTTAACTCCAATTGAATATTTGATTACGTCGAATTCAGGAAAAAAAAGAATTATTTATGCGAAAGCCCTTGTCAATTCAAAAAAGAGCCGTATATTTGCACCCGCAATTGAGACGAA
>Ga0302215_10001943_pt1 | contig 14450 bp, 11 predicted proteins | sample II_Fen_N3_1_FD_194580 | JGI IMG/M metagenome (GOLD analysis project Ga0302215, IMG submission 194580) | Peat permafrost microbial communities from Stordalen Mire near Abisko, Sweden - II_Fen_N3_1 | ecosystem: Environmental > Terrestrial > Soil > Wetlands > Permafrost | place: Sweden: Abisko...
CAAGTTGAAATAATTAGGATAAATATAAATATTAAAATTAATAAATAAAAAGCTATTCTATTATTAGGATATGACCCTCAAACCTCCAAATTGGAGCTTATGAGTGGTCTGAAAAGGTATCTGAAGTATAATAACTTTAATATAGATTAGAAACTGCGTGTTGGAACCCCCATTTGGGGGCAGGGGTTCAAAAAAACAAGGATAAATTTCAACCTTGATGAAAGCAGATAAAAAGATATTGAAATTTCTGTTTTCATCATAAAAAAATCGCTGAATTATTTTCAGCGATTTTTTTATGAAAAAAGAATTTGTTTATTGAATGGCTTTGACTTTAAAACCTTCTTTTTGCAGTTGTCTTACCAACCCGTTTTTACCACCCAAATGAATTGCATCCACAGCAACAAAGCTGGATGATTCCTTGAAAAGAGCAGGTAATTTTGTCAGCCATTCAGCATTTCTGGTATTAATAAGTTTTATGTAATCTTCTTCAGTCAGATTTGTTATATTATCTTTTCCTACAGACAATTCAACTAACTCATCTATTTTTCCGGATTTATAGAGTTTATTCATTTGAATAATGTCATTGAGAATTTTGTCTTTATGTTGAATTGTTTCAACTAAAACATCTGCCTGATGTTCCAGACTCCCGTTTCCAAATAAATCGGCAATTTGCTGATCAATGGTTTCCAGTCCGACTATTTTTTTATCTTTCTCAGCAGCGACTAATTGAAAATAAGAGTCAGATTGATTGTTATCTGTAAATCCGGTTAGTTTTTTATAAATCTCCATCTCATACATGGTAAGTATTAGAGACGGATTCATTTTGCATAGATCTTTCAAACTTAATTTTAAAACAGATTTTAATTCTGTATCAACTATTTTTGATTGTTCATCATTTAATAAGTCGTTTATAATAATATTGTCAGGCATAATGGCAGCTTGCTGAATTTTGGAGGATGCATCAATATTATTCATGACAATTTCACCAATTACGATATTACTTTCATTAAATGCTTTATATAATCCGGGAACACTATCCAAAAACTGTATAGAAATAAGATGATGTGTACCAAAAAGATAGGAGGGATGTTTCATTCCTTTGCCGGTTACTTTCCATAAAATCTGAGCTTGAAGAGCAGTTATGCTAAGAATCAATGAAATTACTAAAAGGACATTTTTTTTCATGAGTTTACTGTATTTCTTGTTGGTACAAAGATAGTGAAGAAATTCACAGTTAACAATTCATCTATCATAATTATATACAAGACTTATTTCTGTTTATTTAAAAAACAAGTACAAAATTATTTCATAATCATTATCTTTGCATAGATAAAAACTATACAGTATGACTCTTCAACAACTTGAATATGTTTTGGCATTGGATAAAACGCGTCATTTCGTTCGTGCAGCTGAATTATGTGGGGTAACTCAACCAACGTTAAGTGCCATGATCCAAAAACTGGAAGATGAAATGGATTGTAAAATTTTTGACCGGTCACGACAACCGATTGAACCAACCGAAATCGGAAAACAAATAATAAATCAGGCACAGGTAATCGTTTACCAGGTAAATCAATTAAAGGAAAGCATTCGATCTGAAAAAGAATTACTGTCCGGAACACTCACCCTGGCTATAATTCCAACTATTGCACCCTATTTATTACCACAATTTATTGAATTATTTCAAAATCTGTATCCTGATATAATTTTAAAAGTAAGTGAATTGCACACGGATACGATCATTGAAAAGTTACGGATTGCCGAAATTGATATGGCCATACTTTCAACACCACTTGAAGATCCCAGGATTCTCGAAGTACCATTATATTACGAAAAATTTGCAGCTTATATTTCACCTAAAGAACCTATATACGAACGAAAAGAGCTCTCAGCTACAGATATGCCACTGGATAAATTATGGGTACTGGAAGAAGGACATTGCTTACGTAACCAGGTATTTAATTTTTGCGATAATAAGCAACAACACAATACAACGTACGAGGCCGGAAGTATTGATACATTAGTCAAAATAGTTGATATAAACGGAGGTTATACCATCATACCGGAACTTCATATCGAATTATTGAATGAAAAACAGAAGTTGAATTTACGGGACATTGTAAACCCGGAAGCTACCCGGGAAATATCGGTTGTTATCAGGCATGACTTTGTAAGGGAAGGTGTATTAAATGCAGTTGCAGAATGTGTGAAGCAAATTATTCCGGCTCATATGCTGGATCCCAGATTGAAAAAGTTTGCCATTAGATTGTAGAAAAGTTGAAGGCAACTTTTCTATTTTTTAAAACGTTGAAGCAGATTATAAGCTTTATAAATTCCTAATTCTCCTGCTTTGCTTAAATCAGCCAATCCTTTGGCATCATCTCCAATAAATAAATAAGTTAAACCCCGATTAAAATAAGCTTCTGCAAAGTCCTTATCAATTGAAATTGCCTTTGAATAATTCGATATTGCTGTATTGAAATCCTTTTGGGTGCATAAAATATTAGCTTTATTGAAATATGCAAATGAAAAATCAGGATTGAGTTCGATGACTTTGTCGTAATCACGCATCATTATTTCGACATTAAACTCAGATTGTTTTACATTTGAGATTTGTTTGCTTTTATCTTTTGAATTATCCAACGTTGCAATTGTGGATTGATTGGACGAATTTTTTAAATAATCCATTAATTTAAATCGAATATTAGCCCGGTAAAAATAAGCAAGCATAAAATTTGGTCGAAGTAAAATAGCTTTATTTAAATCTTCAATTGAACTGTTAAAGTCTTTCACCAAAGCATATTCCAATGAGCGGTTAAAATATATATCCGGATTATTATTATCCTTTGCAAGTTGACTGGAAATAATATTAATAGATTCAAAATGTCCATTAATCAACTCTGCTGTTAATGGCAATTCATTATTAGTGATTTTTAAAACAGAACTAAGCTTTTTTTCTTTATTATATTCATCAAGAACTGAATAATACAGGTTTGTTCGACGTATCTCATCTGATTTTGTATAATATGTCAATATAAAATTCCGTTCGTTTACTACATCAGTATATTTGTCCTGAACAGCCCCACGGGTTTCTTCACTATATTTTGATTCTGCTTCCGTATCATCGGTGTTTTGAATTGCCAGCCTGTTAAATAAATCGGTATTATGACTATTTGAACTTTGTTGAATATCTTTTACTTTTTTATTGGTTGCCTGAATGTTTTCTTTATTTTTCCGGTTTATGTAGTCTTTATTTTTTTCAATATTATCTGCAATTTGCCTATATTGAAAAGCTGATTTTTGATTGCCCAGTCCTTCATAGGCTTCTGCTATACCAAGATATGCCGGAATGTAATAATTAAACTTTCCTATGATTTTTTTAAAATCGTTGATTGAATTTTTAAATTCTCCAACAGTTGATTCCAACATTGCTTTTCTTAGTAAAGCCTCATTATTGGTTGTATCCAGTTTCAAAACTGTAGTTAAATCAGTTAAAGCGTTGTTATTATCACCTAAATTAGCTCTTAACAAGCCTCTGTTATAATATGCCAATGCATTTTTCTTATCAATTTTTATTGCATTATTATAATCACTCAGAGCCTGATTGTAATTTTTATTTTCAACATTAAGAATGCCTCTGTTTATATAATCACCTTCATAAGTTGTATTTCTTTTGATTGCTTCTGAATAATCTGACAAAGCACCTTTCGTATCATTTTTTTGCATTCTCAGGATAGCCCGTGCACTCCAGCCTAAAAAATTCGTACTGTCTTTTTGAATGAACAGATTAAACGTGTTTTCGGCTGATGTCGTATCTTTTAGTTCTAATTGTATCCTTCCCTTTTCATAGAGTAAAGAGTATGTTTTGGGACTTAACTTCAGATACAAATCTAAATCACTCATTGCACCGGTATAATCTTTGTTCTTATCCTTTACTTCCATTCTGTTCATAATTAAATATAAACTGTTTGGACTAAATTCAAGTGCCTTGGTAAAATCAGTTATTGCTTCAGTAAGATAATTCATCTTCTTTCGGGCAAAACCACGTGCGTAATATGCCTGAGGTATAAATGGATTGATTTTTATAGCTTCCGTGCAATCCTGATCGGCACCCTGATAATCTCCAAGTTGTATTTTGGCAATTGCTCTGTTTAAATAGGGCTCCGGCAGATAAGGCTTAATATTAATGACCTGATTGAAGTATTGAATTGAAAGGACATAATCTTCAAAATACAACGCATTCTGACCAATTGACAAAATGCGCTCTGTATTCAGTTGAGCCATGGCAAAAACCTGGCTCAACAGACAAATTGTAATAAATAGGACCTTTTTCAAGTAGTTGATTTTTAATTTAATGATTATTCAAAAGCATTTACTTCACATCCTGAATTTGAATTAAATGAACTTGGAATGTCAAACTGTTCATTCGAAGAGTAACCTAAATCACTGTCTGCCAAAACTTTTTTCATATACAATGCCCAGATAGGTAATGCCATGGTAGCACCCTGTCCCTGAGCTATGTTATCAAAGTGTATGTCCCGGTCCTCTCCACCTACCCAAACACCGGATACCAGTGAAGGAGTATATCCCATAAACCAACCATCCGAATTGTTTTGGGTTGTTCCGGTTTTACCTCCCATGGGCATATATAATCCATAGTTGCGTCGAATACGTTGTCCGGTTCCTCCATCCACAACTGCCCGCATCATGTAAATCATCTTATATGCTGTTGATTCACTGAAAATTTCATGCATTTGAGGTGTAAATCTCTGAATAACATTCCCATTGGCGTCTTCAATTTTTGTGACATATACCGGTTCTACACGAATTCCTTTATTGGCAAATGCAGTATAAGCATCAACCATTTCGCCTACTGATATTTCACAGGGACCTAAACACAAGGATACAACAGGATCTAACTGGCCTCTGATTCCAAATGAACGCATTAGTTTTACTAACGATCCCGGAGTGAACATGCTCATCAGATAAGCAGATATCCAGTTGTTTGAATTAGCCAATCCCCAGCGTAATGATACTGATTGACCGATTTTGTCTTTGTTCGATGCATTTTTAGGTGTCCATGGCTTTCCATTCCCATCTATCAGAGTAATAGGTTGTAAAATGGTTTTATCACAAGGTGTCATTCCTTCTTCCATAGCCAATGTATACAAAAAAGGTTTTACCGTAGATCCTACCTGGCGGCGACCAACATTGACCATGTCATATTGAAATTGTGAAAAATCAGGGCCTCCAATATATGCTTTTACCTGACCGTTATGCGGATCCATGGACATAAAACCACACCGAAGGAAGTATTTGTGGTAACGGATTGAATCCATAGGAGACATGATCGTATCAATATCACCCTTGTATGAATAAACCTGCATTTCAATTCGTTGTTTAAAAGCACTTTCTATTTCATTTTCATTATTACCGGCTGCTTTCATTCTCTGATAACGATCCGATTGTTTCATTGATTTTTTTAATGTTATATTAATCTGTTCCTTACTTATATTCCTGGAAAAAGGAGCATAACTTCGGTTTCTCTTTTCATTGAAAAAAGTTTTCTGAAGTGACTTCATATGTTCATCAACTGCTTCTTCGGCATAACCTTGCATCCGTGAATCAATAGTAGTATAAATTTTCAACCCATCGGTATAAATGTTATAGGGAGTACCATCCGGTTTTTTGTTTTTATTACAGAAACCGTATAATGGATTTGTATCCCAGGATTTTTGATCAATTTCATACCTCCCTTTTTGCCAACTTGGATAATCACTTCTGTTAGGTTCTTTGGCTGTGAGCATTATTCGTAAATATTCTCTGAAATAGGCAGCAAGACCTAATTTATGATCAACTTTCTGATACCTGAGTGTCAATGGGATTACTTTTATCGAATCATATTGTTCACTGGTTAAAAAGTCTGCTTTACGCATTTGGTTGAGCACCACATTCCTACGATCCATGGTACGTTTATTAAATCTGACTGGGTTAAAAAAGGAAGGATTTTTACACATCCCAATTAAAGTAGCAGCTTCTTCAACTTTCAAATTTGCAGGTGATTTGCTGAAATATATCTGGGCTGCCGATTTTATTCCAACGGCATTATTTAGAAAATCGAATTGATTGAGATACATCTCCATGATTTCATCTTTGGTATACAATTTTTCCAGCTTCACGGAAATAACCCATTCAATTGGTTTTTGTAATGCACGCTGGATAAAATTATCTGCCAGAGGTGAATAAAGTTGTTTGGCTAATTGCTGTGTAATGGTACTACCACCCCCGGAACTCTTGCGATGAAAGATTCCGGTTAGAACAACAGCACGTGTCAGCGCTTTGCCATCTATGCCCGAATGATCATAAAAACGTACGTCTTCTGTTGCAACAAGTGCATTCACTACATTCTTTGAAATTTCATTATAATGAACTCCAACACGATTTTGTTTGCTGTAGAAGTAACGGCCTAATTGTTGTAAATCCGATGATAAAATTTCTGTAGCATACTTGTTTTTAGGGTTTTGTAATTCATCGATGGGAGGCAGGTAACCAATCCAACCTACATTAATGAAAACAAATACCAAAACAATACACACAATACCAAAAACAAATAATCGCCAGAATATCCGTTTAAACTTACTACGAATATCGTTTTTTTGAGTTATTTTATCCATATTTCTTTTTGCATAATCAAGCCACAAAAGTACAACTTTTTTTAGTAATTATACCTTCATAAGTTGTATTAATATGAGGTTGGAAATCTGTATGCCATCGGGAGTTAAACGAAGTTTGCCTTCTGAAGAATATACCCGTTCACTATCAATAAATGTTTTTATGTTTCTTAAGCAATATTCTGCTAATTCTGAACCAAATTCTTTTTTCATCAATTCAATATCAAGCCCATCTGATGTACGTAGCGATATCATTACAAAATCATTATAACGATCATATAATGATAAAATTTCACGTTCAAAAAATACGGTATCAGTATCTATTGCTTTTATATAATCTTTTATGGAAGATAAATTCCATTGCCTTGAAATTAAATCATAAGAGTGGGCGGAGGGACCTACTCCCAAGTAAGGTTCCTGTTTCCAATAGGATGAATTGTGACGTGATCTGAAACCGGGAAGTGCAAAATTTGATATCTCGTACGCTTCAAAGCCTTTCTGTTTTGTTTTTTTAAGTAACAGGAGATACATCTTATTCATTATTAAATCATCGACTGTTTCTATTTTGCCTTTTTCACGCTGTTTCCACAAAGCCGTTCCTTCTTCATAGGTCAACCCGTATGCTGAAATATGCTGGATCTGTAAACTGAGTGCTTTATCAAGTTGATCACCCCATGATTCGAGTGACTGAAAAGGCAATCCATATATCAGATCAATGCTTATGTTATCAAATCCCTCTTTTTGGGCAATTCTAACCGCTTCTATCGCTTGAATTGATGTATGGCGACGGTTTATACGTTTTAAGTCTGTATCGTCGAAAGATTGAATCCCTATGCTAATGCGGTTGAATGGAAGTGAACGGGTCATGGTTAGAAACCCGGGAGTCAGATCATCCGGATTTGCTTCAAAAGTAATTTCAGCATCGTCAGCAACCGGATATAATTCGTAAATGACATTAAAAATAACGGAGAATTGTTCTTTATTGAGGATGCTGGGTGTCCCACCGCCAAAATAAATGGTGTTGATCGTAGCATTCTGTAAATAATTTTGTCGAATGTGGAGTTCCTTTACAATTGAATCAATCAAATGAGGTATAAATTGAGGAGCAACTTCAGTATAGAAATCACAATAGGTACATCTTTGTTTGCAAAAGGGAATATGGATATAAATTCCTGCCATTTTAAATAATTAACTATCAGTAATTTGAGGACGCCTCAAAATATTTGTTTAAAATATCTTACAAAAATACTACAATTAGTTTGTATTATCCGAAAAAGCGCGTATCTTTGCACTCGCTTTACAGAAATGATATACACGCTATCAGCAATGAAGTTTAAGTCTATCACAAATCAAAAAGTATTGTACGGGGTGTAGCGCAGTCCGGTTAGCGCACCTGCTTTGGGAGCAGGGGGTCGTGGGTTCGAATCCCGCTACCCCGACAAATAAAAATCAGCTATTTACAAGCAATTGTAGATAGCTGATTTTTTTGTTTTAATATACAATCAACATATAAGGGATCAATTATAAAAGTTGAGGGAAATAAAATTTAAGCATAAATATTTGTAAGTCTAGAAAGAATGGGATGTTTCTTACTCCCCTGAAACAAGATATAAATTACTGACGTTTGCTAAAAATAATTATAAATAATTACTGATTAATTACAAAATGAAAAAACATTTGAGTAGTATTTTCTGTTTCAGTTAATTCGGGAATATACGCAATAAAGTTGCTTGTATATCCTTATAACAAATAAAAGCGACTAGTTACTCATATCTTGGTGTTAGCGGTAATTGTAAAATAGCAGACATTCAAAAGATAAACATTTAGAGAAAAATGGTTTACCATATGAACAAGAATATATTATTTATTCAGGGAGGTGGTGACGGAGGTTACAAAGTTGATGCAGAGTTAGTAGCTTCCCTTCAAAAAGCATTAGGAAAAGGATACGATATAAACTATCCTGAAATAATGTTTGACGAATCTGCATCTGATTTTGGGTGGACTCAACAAATAGGCAAGATAATTTCTGAAACTAAAAGCGATTTTATTTTAGTAGGACATTCTTTCGGTGCGTCAATGATATTGAAATATCTTTCCGAAAAGTCAGCAAACAAAAAGATTGAAGGAATTTTTCTTATCGCTACACCATTTTGGGGTGGTAATGAAGACTGGCAAATTGGTTTAAAACTTCAAGAAGATTTTGCTAACAAGTTACCTGACAAAGTCCCAATTTTCTTCTATCATTGCCAAGACGATGAAGAGATACCTTTTTCTCACCTAAACCAATACAAACAAAAACTTACTCATGCAACTTTTCGTGAAATAAAAAGTGGTGGACATCAACTCAATAACGATTTAACTTTAGTAGCTAACGATATAAATTTTTTGTAAAATAAATCTAATAAGTAATTGCCGACTTTGTTGACAGACTTTTCAAGAGAGAATTCAATTAAGCAAGTGGGCAAACAGTACCTGAAGAAAACGGATCATTTATAAAAGTTGAGGGGAATAAAATTTAAGCATAAATATCAATACAATAAAGCTGTATCAAAAGTTTAATAAATACCCTGGTGATAATATAATAAAAATAAACAAGTCACTTCTTACGAGGTAGCTTGTTGTATATTAATAATATAGTAGAAAGCAATTATAATTTTTCTTTTTCGATTTTATAATAACATTATTCAGAAATCACCACATCCTCTTTTATGCTCTCGCTAACATTCAAAGTTGGTAAGATAAAGCGATTGTAAGGAGTATTTTCTGTTTTAGCATGAAGCACGCCACGAGCAGTGCCAATAACGAGCACCAATAAATGAGTAGCAATTACTTTTGGAAGAATTAATTCTGATGTATCAACATTATAAATTGAATCCCACGAGTCTGGTTTAATACCAAACATACAACTAACTTCAATTGTTAGAAACACACCCTTGGGAGTTTTAAATTTATAATTCACCAAAACAGCAATTAATTTCCCGGAAACAACTGAACCATACCGATAGTTTGATTCTAATTGTACTGAATCAGCTTCATTATAAATGTCTTCAATAATAGCAAATTGCTCCGTTTTTATAGAATGAGTTTGACTGAAATTTCATTTGTGCTCATTATGCTCCAAGTTTTTCGTATCCTATTGAATCTAAATTAATTGACTCTTTAGCCACACTTTGGGCTGTAAATTGACTTGGTGTAACTGACTTTACAACCTCCGGTTCATAAGCCTCTGTACTTGAATATATGACTTCAATAAGTGTAATATTTAGGGCAGATTCAAACCTGCAAATTGTTTCAAGAGTTAAATTTTCTTTCCCTTGAAGAATTCTATTCAGGGATTGAGCTTTCATGCCCATATCATCAACCAAACGTACTTGCGAGATTTTATTAACACGCATATGGCGAATTACTCTTAAAGCTATATCAAACGCTTTATCTTGCCAAACTTTGTTCGCAATTCGTTCATCAGCTTCAATATGCCAATCTGATAGTATTGGACTTACAAGTGCTTCAAACTTTTCAATATTTGCCTTCATAATTATATTGGTATTTCGTAGAGTGCATCATCAAAACTGTCACCATCTATAACACCGGGTTCTACCAGGTAGTTTTTTTGTTTTTTCTAATTTTTTTAATTCATCACGTGTAGACTCGTGATCCTCCATTTTGTGGGTAAGTTTAATAGCACCACCGGTTATAAGAAACCTGTTTGAATCAATTTTAATGGCATACAATCGTAACCAGTCATGTTTTGATTTTCCTTTGATTATCTCAGTAAAATGAATTGTTCTGTTGTCGAGCGGTTGAAAAAGTGATTCAATGTTTGTGTTGTTTTCTGTCAATAACTCTTCAAACTCAAATGCCTTTTGTTTTGTAATTCTAGCTGCATCCTCAATTGAAATAGCTCTCCAAAATTTATCTCTTAAATAGATTTGATTCTTTTCGAAATAGTCATAAAGATAAAACGGATTCGACCAAAGTTCGAAATTCAACGAAAGTTTCAGTCCCATTTTGGTACTCAATTAGTAATAAAGTATTACATTTGCAATGTTCTTTACCATTGGCAGGGAATCTACAAAGGTCTTAAACGTTGAACCCGAATCAACGTTTTTTTTTATGCCGTAATTTTCCCCTTTTGTTCTTGTTTATCTTAAAAGTATATGATTCTTCTCAATTTGTTTGAGGTGCATTTCTTGTACTCCTGCATCAAGTGCATATTGTTTCCATCTTGAAACTACTTCGGCTATTTGCACTATCAAGTTGTCATAATCAGATATTCCCATATTTTTGGCTAAGGCCACTAAATCGGAATATTCAAAGTTACTTCGTTTGCCATTTATAGACATTTGATGCTGTGCTGTCCATTGTCCGGTACTGGAATATGAATAACACAAATCATAAGCCGGTGCTAATCGCCATTCTCCATTTCTGTCCATTAAAAACGAATGATTCTTTGTGTGATCATCATGATTCCTGGACATGACATTAAATACCATTCTTTTGAAAAATTGTTCCAATTCTGAATAAGGTAGATTAAGTTTTCTCATTATTTGAAATCCTTGTTCGTATGAACATCGTGAATCTCTATCTAAATGTCCAATTGCAGCCATTGTTTGTGCGTGAATTTTTTCTCCCGCTTCTGTACGATCAAAGCGTTGAGTCATAAAGTGTGAATATCTTCCTTCAGTCAATAAGATTGAATTCATCATATCAATTTCACAATCTTTTGCCATTTTATAATAAGCGTATTCAATATTTCCAACACCTATAGGGTTATCTGATATTTTTGAATCTTCAACTCCATCGAATTTCAATAAATAATACCCAAATCCTTCCGGAGCTTTAACCTGACCGGATCGAACTTCATTTGTTGTAGGATTGAATGAAATAATAGCTTTTGGTTTTGCCCCACCTGCTGAAGTTCCTATTTTTAAGATGTCTAAAATTGAGCCATGCGCATTTTTTAAATCTGCTCTAAATTCGTCTCTTTCATTGAGAACTTTGCGGGCTAATTCGGTTAATTCGCTTATATTAACCGGAGAGGAAGTTTCAAGTTTTTCCAAATGTTCGCCGGGGTCAAATTCTAAAGCTCCTATTCCTCTTCTTCCAATGTAACAAAGCCTTTCTAACGGAGTTATCATTTGGTTATTTAACCCTTTACTGGCATACCATTCTGTGATAATTTGATTTCCAAATTTGTCAGGGAGTGAATCAGCAAATATTCCAGGCAATCCTTTAAAGCAATTATTTTTATTTTCAGGAAAATAAAATTGCGTGTTTTTTGCCTTATCAATAGGCATTATTATGGGTGCTATTTCCAAATTTAATTTTAAAAATTTCGGCTCAAATTCAAAAATGGCTACTTCTCTGTTTTTATCCCAAACCAATGAACCAACTTCATTATCCCATAATTTTACATCAACTATCAGATCTTGCATATTAAATTAATTATTACTGGCTCTAAATCTTTTTTTACCTTTTAATTTTTTCATTAAAATGGGACTTATTGTAGGCTCAGGAATGAGCTGCTCTAAATTTTCCATTAATCCAAGCTGTCTTAGAATATCAATAAGAGTTGAAAGTGATATATTTTTGCCGGCTTCAGCATTAAACACAGATAATTTAGAAATACCAGCACGTAAAGCAATTTCATCTTGTGTTATATTCTGCCGTAACCTAATCTCTTTCAATCTTTTGCCTATAGTATTCAAGGCTCCAGGAGTACTCATTTCTATCCACATACGTATTCGTTTTTTAGTGTTTGCAAATATACAAATAATATATATTATAATATATATAAATGCCAAAAAAGTTATTTAGTATATATTATATTATATATTATATACATCATTATTTGTCGTTTCGATTTGAAGAATATTTGGAGCCTGTTTCTTAAGAAACATTGATAATATTCATTCAATGACTGAAATTATGTTGTTGGAAATGAACTGATTGCTGATTGTTGTTTAGACAGAATCATTTATAATTCAATACGTTTTCAATTATAAGGAGAAAGTCTTAGGAAAAAGTATTAATTTTACATCTGCCTAATCATTTTTGAACAAACAGTGAACGGACATCACCGGAAAACGTGAACGGGTATACACCGGAATATGTATAATTATTGGCAGTAATTCGTATTTACTGCCAATAATTTGATTGTTAAATAATAATTTACTTCTATTTTTTCCTTTATCCTACACTCTGCCAGCAATTGCAATAGGGTTGAATATTTTAGCATTTATTCTTTTATAGTTGTCGTATAGAATTATCTCCCTTTGGTCGTTGACCGTTGGTTCTTGGTAAACCAAGCTACAAAGCTGAGGGAACTTCCGTTGGCCGTTGGTTCTAAATGAACATAGTTTTTAATGACAGGCTTATGGACACCGCATTAACTTTGCATTGGATAGCTTTAAAAAATTGTGCTAGCATCCGGGCTAAAACCTTACTGCCAAATTGACTTCAGAAAGAAAAAAGTGGTCAGTATGCTCCGAAATAATGAAGCCCGCCCGTCAACAAAAATCGTTATTGGAAATTTTTATTCTTCTTGAAATCGAAAAATGTAAAATAGATTATCCTTTTCTTTTAAAAGTGATCCCTATCCACCGTATTGTCAGGACGTTTTCATAAAAAACATCCTTAAATAGCATTTACTAAGACCGAATTCGGATGGTCAGCATGCTCCGTTTTATCCATACCAACAATTGCATTATCTACTTGGACACTATGACCAGGTCCATGTCTAAGTAATATATAAAGTTTAGCTATTTGAATACTTACTTGGACACCATGTCCAACTTAATGACCAAGTTCTTCATCACTAACAATAACATACTTATAATTTGGAGAATTACTATCTTCTCCATTATCACTAATAAGTGAAAGTTCTTTCATTCGAAATAAATGACGTTGTGCTGTTTTATAACCTATATTAAAATGAGATGAATATTCACGTGTACTTGTTTCACCATTAACCCTTAGCCATTCATAGCCTAATATTTGAGGTTCTGTAAGTTGACTAATAGCTTTATTACTACTTATGTCTTTGACTGCATTAATAGTCCTTGGGAAAGTAACAACAATGTTTAATCCATCAAATTCAAAGATTGGTAAAGGAAGATTGTATTTAGTGCGTAATGACCGAAAGGTATCCATTCCAACTGCTGATTCTTCCATATAACCCATTTCGTTAAAAATAAAAGAAATCTTCTTATTTCGACTATATGAAGTAGCAGTATAATTTTTCAATGCTTCGAAAGTTATTGGTGGTGCTGGTTCTCCGGGACTTTTAATTATGATACGATCAGGATAAACTTCAAGTTGGACTTTTGCTCCGTCTAAAGCATAATCACGGTGAGTTATGGCATTGACAACAGCCTCTCTAATAACTTCTATTGGGAAAGCAGAAACCTGTTGTGCTTTGAAGTTTGAACGTTCTATACTCGCAGGTAATACTTTTTTTAGCCAATTCTCTATGCTTTCAGGAATGAGGACTAAAGCATCATCGAAAGTCTCTGCTCCAATTTCACCATCGCCATAGATAACTTTTGCTTTAATGGCAGCTTGAGGGAATTTATTTCGAGGATTTTTTCCAAACAACAAAATAGCATTCCCAGTTGGAATAAATGTTTCTGTTTTTGTGTCATATTCCAATAGATCCATTTCCTTAAGATCTTGAAGGAATTCTTTCGATTTGGGAGTGAAATTTCTATTGGATTCAGTAATAAATTTTTGCAGTGCTTCTTCAGACAGACTATCCAAGTTGTAATGAGAGGCTCTTTC
>Ga0302215_10001944_pt1 | contig 14449 bp, 12 predicted proteins | sample II_Fen_N3_1_FD_194580 | JGI IMG/M metagenome (GOLD analysis project Ga0302215, IMG submission 194580) | Peat permafrost microbial communities from Stordalen Mire near Abisko, Sweden - II_Fen_N3_1 | ecosystem: Environmental > Terrestrial > Soil > Wetlands > Permafrost | place: Sweden: Abisko...
ATTCTTTTGCTATTTTAGCTGGTTTGTGCTATATTCCAAAGTTTGATGCTAATCGAGCTAATGTGCGCCTTGACAACTTGTTCAAAATCTCATCTTCTTCTTCTTGTGTTAGATCTCCAAACTCCGTTAAACGGTTCGCATCGTAGCACCACTCTGCTACAGTATACGGATCGCTCAATTCGTCTTCAACTTCCTCAGAATCAGCTCCCCATGCGGAGCGTATGTCCGGAGCAATCGCTTGCCAAACCTGGAACATTGCGTCTTTCGCTTTTTGTTCTAACGGGGAACGAGCTTGGTCTGACTTGAAGTGAGCGACACGTGGCTTCGGTGTAAGACGCTTTGGTTTTACTTCCTTCTGCGGCATCAACGCCTTTGCCCATTCTTTCTCTCGCTTTTTCTGTGCAGCAACATCATCTCGCCAACCAATCTGGTCTGCTTTGCGTTGTGCAAGTTCGTCTGAGGGAATGCCACCTGTCGAGTTGCGCGTGTAATCATAGTTGATCTTGTCAGTTTTAACTCGACCACCTGGGCCGTTGTCTAGCTCTGTGACGACTTCGCCTTCGTTTTCTTTGCCTGCGAAGATACTATCCTTTGGGCGTTTCTTACCACCAACTGCACCTGTTGCTACTGAGCCGGAACTAGTACCACCGCAGGATGCATCTTCATATAAGCCGGCGTCACGGGCTGCTGCGACGGCTGCTGCCTTACTCTCATATCCGCCAGTTTTATCGCCGTGTCCGTCTACATAATACCACCCATTATCGTCACTACCAAATTTGATTTGACTAGTGCCTTCTCTCATACCCAACTGTGGTCCGTATTTACGTTGAGCGCGTTTACCGACTGCGTTGAATGCGCCAAACTTCTTATCGTCAGCTTCACCTGCTGCGTTAATATCGTCCTCGGTTGAGTTGATGTCAGCCGCCTTATCGCGAGCAGACCATGCATTATTCATTCTAGCTTGGAGCAAACGCTTTGCGGCTGCGTCGGAGATCTCGTCTACTTGTTCTGTCTCTTCACTAACCTTGCCTAACCCTGCACGACCTTTCTTGTTAAACAGATCAATCATTTCTGCTTTCAATGATTGTTCGTCGGTGTGACCGTACAATTCCCACGGACGTTTGCTTTGTGGGTTATTGCTATACACCACACCCATTAAATCACCATCGTCGTCGAGCTCGATATGTCCAATGGTTCTACCTTCGTATGTTACTGGGGTCTGATCGGCTTGCCCTGCCTCAACACCTTCAGTGTTCATCATTTTACCCTTGTCTGTTCGCAACAGGTTGCTGAATCGACGTGAATTGTTGAAGTGCTTATCGCCTTCTTTACTACCTGCCCCACCTGCCTTGTCGGCGTCTATTGCTTTTTGCCATTCCTCGCCTGCGCGGCGTTCAGCCTGTCTACCACGTTTGAATCTATCTACGATACCTTCGTCAACTGGATCAACATCGGTTGCATCTGGTGTGATGTCTTTGTATTTGTTCCTCAACGAACGAGCATAGTCTTTGTTGGCTTGAGTCCATGCAGCGGGATCTTTAGATTGGATGACGCCCGGCTTGTTAGCGCGCACCCACTTCATAAAATTTGCGTCTGCTGGCCTCCCTGTTTCTTCACTTTCGTCTACTGGCTCAGCCTCGTCACCTGCCGGGATCAATCCTTCGTAGTCTTCGACGTCTAAGCAACCGTCTTGCGCTACAATGTTCTCAGTGAACTGGTGTAATGCGATATCATCTGGCGCGCTTTCTTTAGCCCACTCTAAGCAACGAATGAATAACGGTACTGTCATACAGACTTGGTCAACCCCTTCGTTGCCTTCGGCAACTGGTTTGAATTCTGCACCGGATTTCATTCCGCCTGTCCTATTCTGCACGTAACTATCGTGCATTTCTCTTAGACAGTCAAGAGCTTCCTCCCTCGACGCCATGCCATGATCACCGCCATCTTCTCCGTAGTGGAAGCATCCCCACGGAAACTCTTTGCCTTCTTCTTTGTAAATCTCACCAACTTCACGACCTTTCTTAGTCTTGATAACAGTAGCATTTGGATAAACAGTTTTTGACCTCGTTCTGTCAGTAGCATCCTCGCCGAACATTGAAGCCATACCGCCGAGCAGGTTGTTATTTTTGAAGCCGTTATCACGTTTGAACTGTTTAACTCTTGCTAATGCTCCAGTAAGACCAACGTTGCGTTGACGCATCGTTGTTAGGAGTAACGATTCAGTTTTTTCTGATAGTTTCTTGCTTTCGAATTCGTCTGGTGGGATAAGGGACTGAATTTCTTCGTCACTTAGCTTGTTGGCAGAGATAAGTCCTTCTTCAACTGGCTCGCCGAACGTTGGTTCTGACTCTGTAGCTAACTTCGACACCTTGCAGGCCTTGTAGTCGAATTCTTTCGTCTTACCATCTTCTAACTTTACTCGCACTGTGCGCTTGAATGGTACAGTAGCAGAGAACGTCGGGACCTTGTATTCAGCAACGATAACACCAACGCCTTCTGGTGTCTTGATACGAACCCCAGCGCGGCTACGATCAGTACGCTCTTGGCTGTTTGGATTTTCTTTCTTGAATGCCTCATCAACCTTAGTACCACGAAGATCACGGTCTAATGGAACACCTAGTTCTTTCGAATGCTTGTGTGCTGCCTGTACCGCAGCATCCCATCCGTTCGCTTTTGATAGCGGGATATGTTTTTTACCAGTCCAGTGCGATATAGTATGCTCATCAGACCCTGGCACCGCGCCAATATTGATATTCGCAGGCGACGAGTCCTTCCCGTTGCCGACACCTTTTTTGGCGTATGATGCTTCTGTTACTTTAGCACCACGGCATTTTTTAACTGCTTGCTGGAAGAACTTTAAATCTGCCAGCTCTTCTGGATATCTAGGCCCTTCTATACCATTCTCTAATGCCTCGTAATATGCTTCGTCGATTAATGCAATGACATCGTCGATTGAATACGGCAATGCTTCTGGGTCATCTAAGAATCGTTTCACCTCTCGCCCAGCCCCACTTTTAGGAGAATATGCGGTAGCGAGCTGAACGAGCTTTGCTGGATCATATTCGTAGCTTGCAGCATCGTTACTATCGTCGACTCCTTCGTTTGGCCCAATCTCACGAACTTCAGATTCGTTTGCTAATTGTTTCTGTAACCGAGCGTGGCGCTTGTCATTTACTACTATCTTCGAGTGGAAACTGTTCTTTTGTTTGCCTTGTTTTGCAACGTATTCGTCGGCTGTTTCTTTAGTCGGAAAGGATTTTTCAAAATCATAGTCTGGTCCGCCCATACGATCACCTTTAATTTTGTGATAGACGTGGAACTGTTCACCTGCTCCTTCTTCTCCCTCAGTAACCTTTTCTTCTTCTCTAGGGAAGCACCACGAATCGATCTGATAGAACCCGTCAGTTAGCACGAGTTTGTCAGTGAACTTGTCCATCTGTGCCTGAGTCCCGAAGAATTTTTGTTTGTTGACTTGACGTCCTTCACGACCAGCAAAAGCTGTCCAACGCACCCCGTATGGCTTGCTCATATCGCCGTATCCACTGTCTCTTGCTTCGTCTAATCCTGGTTCATTTGTCATTGTTTCTTCCTCGATATTATCTTGTTGCCAACCTAACGGCTCAGTGTCGCCACCGCCGTAACCTTCATCCTGGTCTTCATCATCTTCGAACAGAGAAGCAATAGATCCTGGAATGTGTTCGATAGGATCATTGCCACTGCTACCGTAGTTGAGCTTATCATTTTTGCCTACGCGGCCTTCTGCCCATCCTACCCATTTAGGATCTTCGACGCTGAGCTCAATCTCCACAAATCCTTTAGTCTGATCGTTGACCCAAATCACTGTAGTGCGGCCCCTGCCCTTTATGGAGAACCCATGCGGCTCAACAATCGCGCTAACTGCTGCGATACAATCGTTGAATGTGAATGCTTTACCTTTGGCGCCTTCCTCTAAATCAGTATCTGGATTTTTATTAGTGAGGGCATCGAAATTTTGTTTCATATGCTCTAGTGCTTTCATCTTAAACGCTAGTTCTTGAGCCCTTTCAACATCTACGTCGAAGTCAGATCTAATAACTTTAACCTTATCTGTATATCGGTTCACTCCAACAACTACATATCCGATACTTGGCATATCGCAAGCATAGGTTATAGCATCTGACCGATTGTCGTAACTACTTGGCTCTTCAGTGAAGTTACCATCTTTTCCGAATAAGTAGACGAAGTATTGTACGTCACTACCTGCCCATTCGTTTATTTGGCCTTCTTCAACTTGATTGTCTTTTCCAACAGCATTTAGCCGTTTGATGTTGCGCTTACTGCGGGCAATAGCAGCATCATTTTCTGGGCTCTTATCACCGTCGATTGCCATTATTTGATCGAACTGTTGATCTTTGATTTTACTGCCAATTTGTTTATTAGCTTGTCCAGGAACAAATCTGCGTAATAGTTTTTCGGTGGTCCCTTCATCAACTGAGGTAGATTCGTCATCCTCGCCTAACGGTGCTAGTCGATTCTTTTGCGCTGCGATCTTACTGATCATGGCCTTCAGTTTCTCGGCACGGTCTGCATTGCCGGCCTGCTTTGCTGCGGCATAGGCTTTGTTAGCTTTGATCAAGTCTTGACCGAGTTCTTTCAACGCGGCTAATCGAGTCTGTTGTGCGGCAGTGATTTCAGTAATCTCTTCAGATTCTGCAATCGGCTTTTTTGTAGTTGCCATGATAATTCCTATTCTATAGTATATTTATACGCGAAATGTTCTTTCAGTATTTACTCCGTCGACTGTCACGTTTTTCACTAGAAAATCACCGGTTTTACCTACAGATTGCACAGAAACTGTGTGTAACGAGCCCGGCTCTGCTTGCACTATTATATGCTCTTCGATATAGGTATCGATGGGATTCCAGATGAAGGTCCGTTCTGTCAAGAGCGTGTCGTCAATATACAGCCGATACGATTCTCCTTGTGTGGTAGAATAAATATCGGCTGTTATGGTTGTGAATTTCATGCCATGTGAATGATCGGATTTAGATCGCCATTTGGTCGAGCCTCACGACCATCTTGATATGGAGTCAATACAGTACCGACCATATTTACTTGCGCGCCAGTTTTCTCATCATCATACTGCCGGCGAAGTCCAAATGCAATTCCGCTCTCGTGATCAATGACCCAGAATTGAGTGCCTTCGTCGTAATCTACCATTTTTTTACGGACTTTGCCGACTTTAAATAACGATGGTTCAGCTTCTTCTGGAGTCATGATAATATGCCCTTCACGTCGCTTCAAACAGTTTAGCTGGTCAAAATAGTGTTGGGTAAGTTTTAGGATGACACCGTTGCGAGCTATAAACGGCTCGCCAGGCTTTGCTTCAAGTAATATCTCACAGACGACCTCATTGCCCCAATCCTCGTAAATCGCGTTCTTATTTACTACGAATTCTGAAGCCCTCATTTCTTGCCCTTCAACAGATCTGTACCTTTGTCTGCTTGATTAAACTCTTTAGCTACTGATTGTTTGATCCCTACCTTCTTCGCAAACTTCGGATCGTGAGCCGCCGCCGCCATAAATCGAGCCTGTTTTGCGGACTTGGATTTCTCAGTGACTACATCTTCGTTTGCTTGCTCGACTTTCTGATAGACGTTAGTCGTATTTGGTCCTGGTCCTTTTCTTACTGCTTGCGGTTGCTTCCATACCTTAACTTTTTCACCATTGACCATCACCGTCTTCGCATCTGCTGGAGCCTGCACTGAGCTCAGTGCTTTGTCGTAAGTTTCACCGCCTACCTCGATCTTCGGGCTTAGGCCGATGCCGGTTGCGATAGCGCCCGCTGCTGCTAATCCTGCAATTGTGCCTTTCCATCCTTCTTCGGTTACTTGTTTACTAGAAGTGGACTCCATCCACTTTCCACGACTCATGTTATTAACTATTTTTCCTGTATTCGTAGAGTGATCCCAAACTCCAATAACTCGATATCCGCCTTTAACATTATCTTTAATTTCGAAGTATTCATTATTTGGATACTTGTCATTTTGCCCATACACGATATTAGTGTAGTCTCTCTTAGCGATAATCTTGGCAGCTTTCAGACATTCGTTATAATCAGTGTATTTTTCCTTAGGAATAAAAGTGCCTGCCTTTTGAACTGGCGCCTCAGTTACCTTCTTCACAGGATTACCGGCTAAATCTTTATCTCCTTTGTAGACACCATTCTTATCGTGTGATAACGGATTCTTCTCAAACGGCTTACCTTTGCGCTCTTCTGAATCCTTCTCGAACTTCTTCATAGCATCAGCCCAGTATCCTTCTTTAACCTGTTTAGCATCGTTGATCGGCCAGGCATATTGAATTCCCTTAACACTCCATACCTGGTATGGTTTGCCGTCGATTAGTTTGATTGTGGAATGATTCCTTGCAGCGGCGGCAGTCTGGGGAGTCGAAATCATTGTCTTCACACCGTCGATTTCGATAGTCGGTTCATTTGGCAGATATCCAGAGAGTCCAGTCGCGCCACCGATAGCTGCTGCGGTCATCATTGCTCTTCCTAGACCCTCAACACCTTCTTCGATCGGCTCATCCTTAATCAACCTGAGCTGGTCAGCCGTGCATCTGACATTGCTGCCATCCTCTAAATCGATCGTGTATTCTTTCTTCGCACCCTTGAACGCGCCGTTCCGCACTTCGCCGACGTAGCCAGTCTTTCCTGCCGCTGGACCCTTGACGATCTTGACATGCTTGCTAAGACCGTGCTTGGATTCACCAAGCGACGCAGTGTAGAAAATGTTGAACTCGTCTAAGAAATTCTTGTATGGTTGAAGATCTAACGATTGCACCTTCCCCTTAGTTTTCATGATGCTGTCATAGTATTTCACGTTATCTTGGTCTACTTTCCAGCGATTCATCTGTGACATATTGACGGATAGATTGCCACCGGATGATTCTGATACGATCGGTTCTTTATCATCTCGTAGACGTAGTGGACCAGTAGGCTTCGGATCAGTTTTGCCAGATAGATGTTTCTTGATAGTCTCAACATTGCGAGCATAGCTGCCAGATCCGGAGGTGTCGTAGGTATATGTCGCTTTTCTACCGCCAGCATCAATAATCATGTCTGACCAATACAGCACGTCGTATTGTTTCACAGTGATTGTACCAATAGGACGACCGTTGCGAGTAATATCCCCTCTCATTATTGTATCACCGTTTTCACGCTCTCTGTCACCTAATCTATACGCAATGTCGTCATTGAACTCGGTACCTTCCATCATCTCTGACCTATGAGCAGTGAGGTAATCTTTCGCTGCTTGATTTGACAAGTCGCCCTTAACGCGAACACCGTCAGCATTCAACACTTCCCACTTCTTGACACCGTTTCGATCCTTGTATCCGCGGATTCGTGCCTTACCTTCATCTGATTCTGTGATATCTTCGAGCTCAACGAAGCCTGTGTAGTTTTCCCAGTCCCACTTGCCGACTATACGATTACCTACTTTAGCGACTGTATTCTTTCCTATCCTAAACAACTTAGCCTCTGGCCATACCTGACTGATTCCGCCGTCGAGCCATCCGTCGTAGCCGATGAAATCAGTATCACGGTTTCCTTCGGTAACTGTTTCTTCTTTTTGACGGTCGAAGATACCTTCTTCGACGCTGCCACGCCCCATTTCCTTTTCCCAGTTAGCAGCATGGGTTTTAGCCTTAGCATCCCACTGAGCTGCCTCTTCTTCTGTGCCGCCGAGCAAGCGAGCCTTCTTAGCTAACTTTTCAGCTTCGAGTGCCTGGCGTTTTTCTGATTTATCAAAGATACCTTCGAATACGCCATCTTCGTTTGCACCTTCTGCAACCTCCGTAGGATAAGCGACCGTAACGCCTGGCGCACCCATACCGAATGAATTACCCCGGTGAACTTCACTGTTGAACTTGAGCGGATACGCTGTAATGCCATCAAAGTCGAACGGCTCGTCTAAGGTGTATCGTGCGTGTGTCAAGCCAGCCTCAATAGCGTCGGCCCCTCTCATCTTGAATGCATGAGCGCCATTGCTACCTTCGTGCTTCCGTGCTTTGGCTGATCGATCCGATGCTGCTGTTAAACCTTTTTCTGGCGTTGCGGAGATTAGCAATGTCGGAACACCGTTGAAGTTGAGCACCGTACCATAGATCACGTCTTTGTGGCCTATGATGTCTTTCGTCGTTGCGACATTGAAGTCGATGTTGACATAGCTCTTCGGATCAATCTCCTTCTGTGATTTTGTCGAATCAATCGTCGACACCAGCTTGGCCTTGACATCATCGCTTGAAGTGCCAGTGACTGTGACAGCAGGCGTCATCGTGCTCTTGACGTGGACAGCGCGACCACGATATTCTTTCGAGCCCGCTTTCGGGCGAATTTCGAAGGTGAGCTTCCATTGACCGTAATGCTCGTCTTTCGTAGTGCCAGGTGCGACCTTAGCCTCGTCAAGATCGTCAAGACCGTCGAACTCATCCGACTCCATGATCCCGCGGAGCGTCGCGACGTAACCTTTGCCTTCATGCACAAAATGCACCGACATGTCAAGTTTTTCGGCAATCTGGGCCATGTCGGCTACCATCGTATAGCGGCTTGCGTCTTCACCGAGGAATGGATCATCGGCGGTTCCTGAGCCTTTCACCATCGTCTTGGCTCCAACCTTACCGAGGCTGACCCGCTGCTCAGCAAACGATGTCAGCTCGCTCTCCAGCTCGTTGAAGAATGCCTCGTCGACCTTCTTCCTATCTGCTTCGTCGGCATCGCACCATTTCTTCAGGTCCTGATATGTCTGGTAGAGTAGGGAATGCTTCTTCGTCATCCCGGCAACGATGCTGTCGCCTTTCTTGTACCCTGCCTTCTCTTTCTCTTTCTCGATAAGCAGGCCTAGCTTGTCGTATTTTGCCTTCGCTGCTGCTACCTGTTTTGTTGTGACATTACCCATGCTGTTGATTCCCTTTGTTATGATTTTTGTTAGGCGACTATTCGAAGCCTTTAGTATCTAGATGATTCTGCCACTCTCGGCTATATGCCGCAGGCTTTACTCGGTCATACTCTTTGAATTCGATAACGATTTCTGTCGGTATTCCTTGCGCGTTAGCGTGTGTGACATGTATATAAATCGGTAACGAGTCATCTGCTCGGACTAGGACTTTACTGTCTGGACTGGTGTGAACTGCTTTAGTCCACCCTAGTTTTTGCAGTTCCTTTGCGATGCTACTTAGGGTGAGTCCTTTAGTATATAGAGCGCCCTTAGTGCCGAGATATGCGAATTCAGCATTAGCTAACAGTGAGCTTTTCTTCTGTAAGTCTTTGCATAGCTCGGCATTTCTATCAGCGGAAATCTGTTGCGGCTCTTCTGAGTCAATGTCTTCCTTGACCTTCTTTACCTTTGCGACTGGCGTTAATCTTTCTTTCACAGTCCCCATTATCATCGGGGCTATGTTGTGTAACGCTGGGTCTAATCCTGTTTTGAATGCTTCAAGATCATCTACCATTGCGGCTTCGCGCATCTTGGAGGCTGACATCCCTTCTGCGCCATCTGCGTCTGGGTCACGCTCACCAGCCGAGATCACCTTGATTGTGTTGAATTTATATCCTATGCCATCAGCGTTGAACTTACCGTTATACTGATTAAACAGATCATCGAATGTTGCTACTCGATCTGCTCCAACGACGATGATTAGATTTTTGTATCCCTGTTTATACAGATTAGCAGCCATTGTGATGATTGTAGGATTTTCTTTTGACGCAGCGATGAATACATCTTTGCCTGGATACATCGTTTTTAACAGCGCCACCTTTTCGTCTGCTGCTAACGGATTTTTCTTATTGTCTTGGGTATGAGAGACGACTACAAAATGATCGCCTGGAACCGATAATAGCTTGTCTACCAATTTGGCATGACCGATAGTTGGCGGGTTGAACCGCCCATAAGTCAATACCGCTGTTTTACCGTCGTCCTCAAATAATTCACTGATAAACATTAGAAATTCCTTTTCATCTAGTATTTATACGGAATAGAAAGTATTATCAAAAAGAAGCTCGTGCAAAACTGCACGAGCGTTATTCACTGCTCAGTAACCAGTTATTTAATTAGCAGTAACTATCGTGGTTGTGGTGGCCATGAGAGTCATGAACACATTCGCCATGCTGGTTATAAATTTTGATATGCACAGTTTCTTTATCTGGACTTTCGCCGGTGCCATACGCAACTGCATCTTCGACGCGATTGAAGAAATGTTCGACGGTATGCAAGACACCTTTCTCCCATTTATGAATTGCTACCATGGCGTTCTTGTACACCTTGTTTTTGAAATTAGACATGACTAGGCCTCCTTAAAATACTGCGCCCAAGTTTCTTTAGCATCTTCAACATATTTGATTAACGACGCTTGGTGCTGTATAACGTTATTTATCGGGTTAGCATGGGTTTCAATAAGCTGATTGTATATATCTTCACAGTCTACCGGATTAGCATTATACAACTTGCCTGCCCACGGGATTTCGATGCTGCCAACTAGAGGGACACCCTGGCTAATAATATCGGCACCAACGATGTTAAATGTTTCGGAGAACGTCACTTGCATCCCGATATCCATCGTTGCGCATAATTCTAGAAATCCGTCACGCGGAGTCCAGACGTGACCAATCATCTGGTGCCCTTTGCTGGCCATCTGTTGGAATAGCCCCTGCAGGTTACTCATCACCGAATCTCCCTTCTGCTCAACACGATTTGAATTGATGTGGAAGTGTAATTTTTTGTTGATCGACTTAGCAAAAGCTAATGCAGCATGAGCTTGAATGAGCTGATTCTTTAACGGACGAATAGCACCAAAGCACCCGATTGAAATTACATCGTCGGTCGGTGTGTAAGCCTTAAATTTCATTTCGACTGGATAATAGTTTGGAAGAAAAATAACGCGCTCGATTGATTCTTGATATCCCCAGTCGTTACGGTGCGAGAGGAATGCTCGCATGTCACGTGTCATTCTCGGCGAGTTACATGCTATGACGATATTCTTTACGGCTGAATAATCGCCTATCCAATCCATTGCACTACCTTCGCCAGCAATAAACGGTATTTCGCTATGTAAACGAATGATCCAGGTTACATTAGGGTGAAGTTTTTGTAGTATCGCAAACTTCGACGGCACAACCCACAAGGCTTCGATAATAACGTGAGTTGGTCGGTGTTTAGTTACTTCACGGTCAATGTCGTTGTTGTCGGTGACAATAACCATCTCACTGTTGACGTTGAGGCTCTTCAACATATCGTCCATAAAACTTGCAGAATTGTATAATCCTGTTGACACGCCAATGTGCCCGTCACTACTCGGACTTTGTGTTGCTTTTCTTTTTAGTATGAATAATACTTTTTTCATTTCGTGCCCTTTGTTGCTTTTATTTATCAGATTACAGGCACGAAATTTAACTAGTTAGCATTACTTGTTGAAAACAGTGCCAAATAAGTTGAGGTCGCCTTGGAATTCATGGGTGCCAGTATGATTTAACTTAACTCTGCTATCAGCCCAGATCTCATATCCGATTGCTTTAGCTCTACGGCAGAAAGTCCAATCCTCTGACAGGTAGTGCCCTTTCTCGTCGATAACGCAGTCGAAAATCGCGAACATGTTCGGCTCAAATTGTTTGCCGAGGCCAACATCGTCGACATATTTTGTGTTCGGATGGGCAGCGATCAGATCAGTGTAGACCTTGCGCTTGAACATAAGGAATCCTGTCGCTACGGTGTCAACTGTAAACAGCGGCCCCTGGATCTTTGTCTCTTGATTGAGGTTGAGATTTAATGCGATCGGGTATGCCTTCTTCGGGTAGAGTCCCGCAATGATGTCCTTGTCGCAAGCGATCATTCGAAAAATATCTTCAGCATCAAATCTGATATCAGCATCGATGAACATGAAGTGAGTTGCGGCTTGGTTATGCATCATCTTAGCCATCAAATTATTCCGCGCTCTAGTAACTAGCGACTCGTTCGACATAGTATCCATCGACCAGTTCAGTCCCACTTTGCTTGCAAGCAAAACAAACTTGAGGATGCTAGTCATTGTAGATTCTAAAACTAGTCCGCCATAGCACGGCAACCCGATGTGTAGGTGCACGCCGCTAAAATCAAACGGAGTGCCTTGTGTTGGGGCCGAGGCTGCTTGTTGTGCTTGAATTTCTTGGATTTGTTTTACTACGTCGGTATGTGTTTTTGCGTCAGATTTGACGGCGATAGTCTTTTGTTGTTTTTTGTTTGACATGTCAGTTGTGTGTGAATAGAACTCGGTTAATGTTGCCTGCGTCAAACGCTGTGATTACTGCCCTAACCCATACAAAATTCCCAGTGAAATTCTTTGTAGAATTAGTGGTGAGTGGAGTAGTTGGGTTAATGATTGAGGCCGTAGTAACATCAAACCAATCGTCGTCGGTAGGTTTACCTTCTAACGATCCCTGAATGATAATGCTACCTTTAAACGCGTTGAGCATATAATGGACAGTGTGCATTCCGTCGTTCTGACCGTAATACCCGCACCCTTTAGCTTTGTCGCTTTCGATCGGTAACACGTCTACTACTGGAGGACTTTGCGATGCCCCGGCAGTGATAGACGAAATCAACGTTGTGGAGATAGCAGCCATTTTAGTTATATGCCTCGACAGTAAATTCTTTACCTAACATTTCTGTTACCTTTGTTTCTAGATTAGAGAAAAATTCATCAGCTAATAGCAGCTCTACTGTCGGTTGGTCGTCTCGAACGAGTTGACTATATTTGATAGTGATAGTGCCTTCTATAAACTTAGCCATATTATTTGTTTCCGATGACCCGAGCTTCTGCGATTGCTGATTCGCCAATTAGTTCTTGGGCGATGCTCTCCAACGATGCAACTAACTCTGGAGTAGCGAGCGACTCTACTACGTCACCTTCTCTGACTAGCCGGCCGATTGTGATTAAAACTTGTTCTTCTATGATTTTTGCCATGTTGTATTGCTCCTTGTATGTTTATTTATTGCGTATCTCTTCTAGCTTGTAGATTTTGTTTATGAATGTGGGCTCAATGATCGTTGCAAACAACGTGATGCTGGGATCATTCACGAAAAAAGACCCGTACAGGTATGGCTGGTTGCTCTTAAACATCCCGTCAAAATGCGGAGTCAAATGCACGTTGTCTGGGTCGACTGTAGTTAAGTAACTGTATAATCGAGCCTTAGCCGTCAGGTTGTATTTTCCTTCGTGGATCACTACTTTGTATCCAAATTTCGGGTGATCCACGAAAATGACATTATTTTTTAGTTTCTCTTCGGCTTCTTTATTTTCGGGCCGGTGAATAGATACACACGAGTTAGCATCGATTAACTCTAAGATGCAGTTGACGAAGCTTTCTAAATCGTCAACAGTTTGTAAATACACCCGTACCTTACTTCCGCGAATTGTGAGTTTTATCTTGTTGCTATCCTTCTGGCATAGCTTGTTTATGCAATACAATTGAGTAGCATCTGCCGGTGAAGTATCAGCGTTGCGACGACAGTAGGATTTACGCTCGGGGGTCTTATAAACGGAATTTTTGTTATGGATGAAGCACGAGAATTCATAAAACGTCATGTTATGAATTTCGTACATCAGCCTAGCCGCAGGTAGAGTAAACTCTACTTTGTATAAGTACGATGCGAAGAACATTTTCTGTGTAAAAAAGATGTTCTTCGCATTATCGAGATCACTCAGTTGGGACTTGGATATAGCCATTGTAGTCTACCGTCACGTTAGTTGGAGGAACGATGTTGGTTGTTACCTTAAAGCTGGCTACCCCGTCCTTTTCGTCAACTGTAACAGTAGAGCCTGGCTGAATCTTTTCAAACAAAATTTTCTTACTTAGTGGCACTTTGATCCATGTGTTGATCTTACGTGCCATTGGCCTTGCGCCCATCTTCGGATCAAATCCTTCCTTGACGAGATACTCGATCGCCGCGTCTGTGAGGTTGAGTGTCAAGTGCTTGTCTGCTAGCAACTCGTTGACTTCGCCTAAGAACTTGAACAGCACCTTCTTGATGCTATCGTGATCGAGGGCGTTGAATTTGCAAACTCCGTCAAGCCTGTTTCTGAACTCAGGTTTGAAGAAGTCCTTTACGGCTTTTTCATCTTCACCGGTACGCGTCAACGATCGTCCGAAGCCGATCGCGTTTTGCTCGTTAGCTGCTGCGCCCAAGTTCGATGTCAAGATGATGATCGTGTTACGCGCATCTGCTTTCTTACCGTTGCTTGATGTGACAACACCTTCGTCCATCAACGACAACAGCACGTTAGTCACATCCGGGTGAGCCTTTTCGATTTCGTCAAACAAGATAACCGAGTTAGGATGCTTTTCGATCTCGCTTACCAGTAAGCCACCGCCGAGGTTACCATCTTCATACCCGACGTAACCCGGAGGAGCACCGATCAGTTTTGCTGCTGCGTG
>Ga0302215_10001945_pt1 | contig 14448 bp, 15 predicted proteins | sample II_Fen_N3_1_FD_194580 | JGI IMG/M metagenome (GOLD analysis project Ga0302215, IMG submission 194580) | Peat permafrost microbial communities from Stordalen Mire near Abisko, Sweden - II_Fen_N3_1 | ecosystem: Environmental > Terrestrial > Soil > Wetlands > Permafrost | place: Sweden: Abisko...
TTCATTATTTTTGGTATCAATTCGCTTTTCAGTTCCTGCTTCAATTTCACTAAGAGAAAATGGTTTTGCTTTTGAAGGATATTGAGGTATTGATTGTGAAGAACCTGAAGAAACAATTTCTTCAACGAGTGAATTCCATGATCCACAAGATGTGCATTTACCAATCCATTTAGGAGAAGTAAAACCACAAGATTGACAAACAAATAAGGTTTTAAGCTTAGACACGGGTATTATTGAACTTTTGTAAATTCCCGACGAAGATAAGGATGTCTTTTATCCTTTTTCTCTAAATTTGCATATCGACAAATAACTAATATTCTGCTATTTAACTTTTCAATTTTCCAATATCCATTAAATGGTATTGAATTTTCGATTTTCAGACTAGCTACTACAATATTTTTCATTACAACAGAATATTTAGCTTTTAGAGAGTCTTTATATGCTTCTGGATCATCTTTATACATTTTAACAACTCCCGCAGCATCAAAAGTCCAATATGCTGGATCAGGATTAGGTTTTAGTGAAAAGGTTTCAAGCTTCCAACTACCTATCAATTTATGTTCTTTTGATTTTTTACATGCACCAAATAAAATTGGTATAAGTAAAAGAACTGCTATATATTTTTTGCCTTGAAAAACTCTCATATTTATAATTTACTGACTGTAAAGGTAAAAAGTGTTTCTTAATTATGCAATAATTTATCGATAATCTTTGTTGTAGAATGTCCATCGGTTAATTCAATGGTCATCACCTTCCCTCCATTAGCCAATACAACATCAGCTCCAACAATATTTTCAACACTATAATCAGCTCCTTTTGTAAGTATATCGGGTACAACTTTCTGAATCAACTGCAAAGGAGTTTCTTCATTAAAGAATACAACATAGTCAACAAATTGGAGTGAAGCAAGTATCGTTGATCGTGTTTCATTTTTTTGTACAGGACGTGTTGGACCTTTTATTCGACTAACCGATTCATCGGTATTTAATCCTAAAATCAAAACATCACCTAAATCGCGAGCTTTCGCTAAATATTGAACGTGACCAAGATGTAAAATATCGAAACATCCATTTGTAAAGACAACTTTTTTATCCTGGATTTTTAATGTTTGACGTATAGAAACTAGAGTTTCAACATCAACAATTTTATTCGTAATATTATCTAATTGACTCATTTGTTTTAGACTTTTTATTTTCAAAAAACAAATATATCATTGCGATGACTCCCATTACAATCATCATCAATGTACTCGATTCATGTCCAATGATTGCATATAACAAGCCATCATCGAAACTTATACCATATAACAAAAGAGCTGAAGCAACAATTCCATGATATACGCCAAAGCCATTTTGAACTGGGGCTACTTGACCTAAACCTCCAGCAACAAGTACAAACATGGCATCAATTAATGTAAGTTCACTGGTTGCGGAAATTGAAAAGAACACTAAATATGTCATTAACAAATAAATTCCCCAAAGCAAAATTGATAAGAATACAAACATCCATTTACGCTGCATTTTTCTCACTGAAAATATTCCTTCTAATATTCCTTTTCCAAAACGGTACGCTTTAACTACTAATTTTATCTTTCTCAAAAAATCTTTGAAATATAATGCAAGAAACACCAATGAACATAAAAAGAGTATTATAAATGCAACTACAACTCCAGATACATGGTGAATATTAAACTTTTGATATAGTGGATTTAGAACAACTTTTTCGAAAAAATTCCCAAAGAATGAAAATTTACAAATCAATAAAACTCCCATCAAAACAAGCAAAGAAATAAAATCGACAGATCGTTCAATAATAACTGTTGCGAAAAGTTTATCGACTGGTATCTTTTCTGTTTTGTTTAAAGCTCCACATCGCGAAAGTTCTCCAATTCGAGGAACCGCAATATTTGCAAAATAACCAATTGAAACAGCGAAAAAACTATTCCTCAGTTTTGGTTTATAACCTAATGGTTCAATGAGCAAGTTCCATCTATATGCTCTTACGGCATACCCAAAAACAGAAAGAACTAATGATAATCCTACCCAATAATAGTTTGCTTTTGCAAGATTTTCACCAATCTTTTTGAAGTCTTGGTCGCGAAAAACCAAATAGAGTAATACAACCGCAACTCCTGTAAACAGAAGATATTTAACGATGTTTATGATTTTATCTTTCAACTTAAATTATTTTATTGGTTCGTGTATCGGGGAAAATAACGACTGGTTTAAACGTTTTTGCTTCCTCAAAATCAAGCGAAGCGTAAGATACGATTATTGTAATATCTCCAACAGAAAAACGATGAGCTGCCGGCCCATTCAAACACACTACCCCACTTCCGCGTTCTCCTTTAATTATATATGTTTCGATACGTTCACCATTATTGACATTTAATACTTGAACCTTTTCGTTTGCAATCATATTTGCAGCATCCAATAAATCTTCGTCAATAGTAATACTACCGATATAATCTAAATTTGCTTCGGTTACTGTTACTCTATGAATTTTCGATTTTAAAACTTCTATTACCATATATATTATACTGAAAAAACAATATTATCAATTAAACGAATCTTTCCAAGCTTCACTGCAACGCAACCAACTTTCGTTTTTGGCTCATCCCAACTATTTACAGCTTGCAATTGAACATTATCAACTATTTGAAAATATTCAACAGTCATTAATTCGTCACTATTTATTGTATCAATTACTTTTTGTTCTAAAGCTTTCAAAGGAATTGAAGGAGCCTCTTTTTGTGCTTGGAATAATGCTTTTGAAATATTCACAGCATGTAAACGCTCTTCGACACTTAAAAGTGTATTGCGAGAACTCATTGCCAAACCATCAGCTTCACGAACAATCGGACATTCAATTATTCCAATTGGAAATTGTAAACGACTTACCATTTCTTTAATAATGGTAAGTTGTTGAAAATCTTTCAATCCAAAATATGCTTTATGAGGCATAACTATTTCGAACAACTTTTTTACAATAATTGCCACTCCGTTAAAATGACCAGGACGATGTGCTCCTTCCATAACCTTATCGAGCATTCCAAAGTCCCAAACTTCGGTTGATGGTGTTGGATACATTTCAGCTTCTGATGGGAAAAATATAAAATCGACTCCTAATGCTTCGAGCATTTTTGAATCCTTATCGAATGTTCGAGGATAATTTTTTAAATCATTCTTATCGTTAAACTGAGTTGGATTTACAAAAATACTAACAACGGTAAAATCATTTTCACTTTTCGATCGACTTACCAAAGAACAATGTCCTTCGTGTAAAGCACCCATAGTAGGAACAAAACCAATGGTTTTGCCTAGTTTTTTTAATTCTTCAAGTTTATTTTTTAAAGTAATTATACCTTCAACTATTTCCATAATAAAACAAAATTGACTGCAAAAGTACATAAATTGTTAATTCAATTTTGGAAAATGACGACAAACTCATCGAAAGAAAACACATCTGACACCATGTCAGACAATTCTGCCACGGCTAGCATTTTATTTTACTGCTATTTACAAAAATAAGCTGACACGACATTTTTATAAAACGACAAATTTTCACAGAAATAGACATACATTTGTATTGGCACAATAAATGAAGTGCCTCGAACGTAAAAAATATTGTTTAACTCGTAAAATTATTTAATATGGCACAAATAAGCGGAAGACCATTAGCAGGCAAAGTGCTTGTAAAAGCAAAAGAAGCTGAAACTAAAACAGCTGGCGGAATTTTCATCCCAGATTCAGCTAAAGAAAAACCACTACAAGGCGAAGTTATTGCAGTAGGTGGAGCAAAAAAAGATGAAATCGTAGAAGTAAAAGTTGGAGATGTTGTTTTATACGGAAAATATTCTGGTACTGAAATCAGCTTGAATGGTGTTGATTATTTACTTCTTAATCAATCGGATATCCTTTTCATTTTATAATTCATAACAAAACATTAAATATAGAATACAATGGCAAAGCAAATAAAATTTGATGTAGAAGCAAGAGAATCTTTAAAAAAAGGTATCGATGCTTTAGCAAACGCAGTAAAAGTAACGTTAGGACCAAAAGGTCGCAATGTTGTTATTGACAAAAAATTTGGTCACCCACAAATCACTAAAGATGGTGTAACCGTAGCAAAAGAAATTGAACTTCCAGATGCTTTCGAAAACATGGGAGCTCAAATGGTAAAAGAAGTAGCTTCAAAAACAAATGATGATGCAGGTGATGGAACAACAACAGCAACAGTTTTAGCTCAATCGATTGTAACTGTAGGTTTGAAAAACGTAACTGCAGGAGCAAACCCAATGGACTTGAAACGAGGAATTGACAAAGCAGTTCTTACCGTAGTTGAAAGCCTTAACAATCAAGCTCAAACAATCGATACTGATAGCGATAAAATCAAACAAGTTGCAATTATTTCAGCAAATGGAGACGAAGAAATCGGATCGAAAATTGCTGAAGCAATGAAAAGAGTAACAAAAGAAGGTGTTATCACCGTTGAAGAATCAAAAACAGCCGATACAACAGTAGAAATTGTTGAAGGAATGCAATTTGACCGTGGATACATTTCACCATATTTCATTACTAATCCAGAAAAAATGGAAGCAGTATTGGAAAACCCATACATTTTATTACACGACAAAAAAATCACAAACCTTAAAGATATTCTTCCAATTCTTGAAGCATCGGCACAAAGTGGTCGTCCTTTATTAATTATTGCTGAAGATATTGAAGGTGAAGCTATTTCAACATTAGTTGTAAACAAACTTCGTGGTTCATTACGCATTGCTGCTGTTAAAGCTCCTGGATTTGGTGACCGTAGAAAAGAAATGTTACAAGATCTTGCTATCTTAACAGGTGCAACTGTAGTTAGCGACGAAATTGGTATGCGTTTAGACCAAACAACAGTTGAAATGCTTGGTAAAGCAGAAAAAATCACAATCGATAAAGACAAAACTACTGTTGTAAATGGTGGTGGAAGCAAAGCTGATATCGATAGTCGTGTTGCTCAAATAAAAACACAAATCGAAACTACTACATCTGATTACGATCGCGAGAAATTACAAGAACGCCTTGCTAAATTAGCTGGTGGTGTTGCAGTTCTTTACGTTGGTGCTGCTTCTGAAATGGAAATGAAAGAGAAAAAAGATCGCGTTGAAGATGCTTTAAGTGCAACTCGTGCTGCTGTTGAAGAAGGAATCATCCCTGGTGGTGGTGTTGCTTTCATCCGTGCAATCGAAGCTCTTGAAAACCTTAAAGGTGACAATGAAGATCAAAATACAGGTATATTAATTGTAAAACGTGCAATCGAAGAACCACTTCGTCAAATTGTTGCAAATGCTGGCCTTGAAGGTTCAGTAATTGTTCAAAAAGTAAAAGATGGAAAAGGTGACTTTGGATTCAATGCTCGTAACAATCAATACGAAAACCTATACAATTCAGGTGTAATCGATCCTAAGAAAGTTGCTCGTGTAGCAATTGAGAATGCTGCATCAATTGCAGGTATGTTCTTAACTACAGAGTGTGTTATTGCTGATATTAAAGAAGAAAGTCCATCTCCAGCTATGAACCCAGGAATGGGTGGTATGGGTGGAATGATGTAAAAATCAATTTCATAAAAAGCGAAAGCCGTGTAGATTTTGGTCTGCACGGCTTTTTTATTTATATAAAAAATGAATTAGTTGATATTCAATATTTTATATAATTTCTTCATTTTACTAAATAATATTTATCCGATAATTATCACTTTATAAAGCACACATTTCACAAAGAGAGCCTCAACAACTTATCTCCAATAGCACATCGTAAACAATTTCCAGCAACACAATAGTTTTTATATAAATGTATTAATGCTTGTGAGCGAGCAGCATTATCACAATCAATTCCTGTTGTACACCATTGTCGAGTTATTTCATTACTTTCAAAAGGTAATTGTTCTAAAAACAGAAGTGCTTTATCGCAAAGATCCTCGTTTGCATTTAATTTACCATAATGGAACAAAACTGGAATAATCGCATTTATCATGATGCTTTGTATAGCAGTTTCGCCAAGATGTTTTGCACTAAAATTCGATGATTTTCCAAAACTATAATGAGTAAGCCAATAAACAGAAACTTCGACATCGAAAAGTTTTTTGAGTGAAACAACATTTTCACATTCTATAACTTTTGACAATAATGCGGAAGAATGAAACATTAATTGAGCCAACTGAGCCAAACGAATAGTTGGAAAATTTGCCGGACGCATTCTCATAAATTTCCATGAATGAGAATTCATAGATTGTAAATCATATTTTGATTTTAAGAAATGATATTCGCGTTGTAAAGAGATAAAATATTCATCGGAGCAATCAATTTCGAGCATACCAGCTTGACCAAAAAGCAAAGCTTCAATCTGAAATACAGAATCGGTATGCTTAGCAATTACGGATAATGGAAGAGAAGCTGAAAGCGTTTCGAAAGCTTGAGCATTAACATTAAATCCAAACGAACGGAACAATAAACGATAGAAAGTTCCTTCCCAATTAGAAGTAGTATTATTTAAAACATCTGAAACCATGGCTGTTTTATATTCCAACCTTTCGATAAGCATACGATCGAACCACATTTGCAGAATAATCGATTCAATACTTGATACTTTTGGAGCACACGAAATCGAGTTATTCTTAACAAAAATCTCATCAAATGTTTCTAATAATCTTTTATCAAAATCTAAAACTAATGTGGGAATAATTGTTTCATTTGTACGAGCAATAACATCGTCGGCAAGCTGAACAACGTGTAAAATTACCGAATCATAAACAGTATCGAGATGATGTCCATGCCGTTTCCAATCGGACGAACGGGTATGAATTTCAACATTGCCAGCCCAAACTGTTTCACCAATTTGAATTTTAGCATTAAAAAAATCGGGACCTGCATTGCTGTTTCTGTCGCCATGTTTAATGACTGTAATAGCCAAGCCATCGCTAGTATACAATTCATGAGAATTGTACAACACATTTTTCCAAATAAAGTGTAATAAATCTTCTTTCATGTTCTCGTTTTTATGAACAGATAATCCTCTCTAAAATCATCTATCGAAAACAAAAATATACATTTTATTTTAATTGATTAAAAAATACATAAAAATGAGCATAAATCAAACATAAATATTTAATCCAATTGTTTGATAATTCTATATTTTATGTATGTTTGTCGTTGGAATTTTGGCAAGGACTTTTTTGCCATTTCAAAAGACATAGTTTTTATCATTTTAAGTAAAATAGTACATGGAAAAAAAATCATCTGCGTCAACCTTTCAGAAGCTTTCGTGGGGAATGGGGGGATTAACGGAAAATCTGTCAATGAACGTAATTCCTACGTTAGCTTATAACATTTTCCAAATTGGAATGGGGATTAGTCCATTCGTAATTAGTTTGGCAATGAGTGCTTCGAAAGTTGTTGAAGCTGTTTCTGACCCAGTTTTTGGAAGTATGAGCGATAATACACATTCACGTTTTGGTCGTCGTCGTCCATGGATTTTCTTTGGTGCTATCATTATTTCAGTTGTATTTATTAGCATTTGGTTTACTCCACGTCATGTAAATGACATTACGTTATTGGGTATGCACATTGCTGGTAGTTTTTTACAAGCATCATATTTCATTGGAACAGTATCGTTGTTCTTTATTGTATTTGCAATTTGGCAAATTCCATTTAGTGCATTAGGATTAGAGTTAGAAGAAGATTATGCTGAACGCACACGTCTTCAGACAATTAAGGTAATATTTTCATACGTAATTGGTACTGCAATTGGATCATTATATCTAATCACTCAAATGAAAGACCTTTGGGGTGGTGACGAAATTACTGGTGCACGTGGTGTTGGTGTTATTGTTGGTATTGCAATGTTAATATTTGGTATTTGGCCAGCTATTTTCTGTAGAGAGCGTTTTGCTACAACTCATGAAAAAGTACCATTTTGGCCTTCATTTATCGAAACATTTAAAGATAAACCATTTAAATTATTAATGGGTGCTATCTTCTTTGTATTCGTTGCGTTATTCTTCATGTTACCATTACTTAACTACATTTCAATGTATTACGTTTGTAGTGATGGCGTTCATAATGTTATACAGTGGAATTGGAGATCGCCATTTACATTTGGTTTACAAGAAAAATTCCTTACTCATAAAGAATTAGCTGGATATTTAGGTGCTTACGGAGCTGTAGTTCAAACTACAACTCAAATATTAAGTGTATTAGCAGTTAATCGTGTTTCAAAAAGATTCGACAAACGCACAATTCTTCTTACTGGATTAACAGTAGCAATTATTGGATATGCATCAAGTTGGTTCTTATTTAATCCAAGCTTACCATATCTATCAATACTTCCTCCAATTATCATTAATATTGGATTATGTGCTTGTTGGGTATTGATTGGATCATTTACTGCAGATATTTGTGATTATGATGAATTACGTACAGGAAGCCGTCGTGAAGGCATGTATAGTGCTGTAACAGGATTCTTAATTAAACTTTCGATTGCTCTTGTTGGTGTTATTACGGGTTGGGCTCTTGTATCACTAGGAATTGGTGGATCGGATCCTGTTTTATCGGAACATCAAATATTTACACTACGTTATTTATATGTTCTTATTCCAGTCGTTTCGATGTTAATTTCGGTTGCATTTATTTGGAAATACCCATTAACAAAAGTGAAAGTGGTTGAAATTCAAAAAGAACTTAACGATAGAAAAGCTCTTCAAGCTAAAGCTTAATAAAACATTTTTCATATACAAAAATCCCGATAGATACTCTCTTTCGGGATTTTTTGTACATAACAAATTTTCAATACTAATAAAGATGAAAAAAATCACATTACTACTTTTCGCAAGTTGCATTCAATTATTTTCAATTGCAGCTAATTTTACGATAACGATTACCATTAATGGTTTACCATCTACTCCATTGTTACTTACCGATTTTTATGGAGATAAAAACCGAGTTCTCGATACGGTGATAACAGATATGAAAGGGAAAGCAACCTTCACACTTAAGGAAAAACAACATATTGGGATGTATAAAATTGTTTGTGGTGATGATAAATTCATTGACTTCATCTTTAATAACGAGAATATCGTTTTTGAAACCTCGATTTCTGATGTTCAGTCATCGTTGAAGGTAATTCAATCGCAAGAAAACAAAGCTTACTTTGGCTATTTAAGAGCCTACAAGTCGATCAAAGATAAGATAACAGCTTTGCAACAACTTACTGATGTTTATCAACCAACAGACCCATTTTCAAAACAATTTACGGCAGAATATTATAATCGGATCGATGAAATTTCGGCATTACAAAAAGAAATGCAAAGCGAAAATCCTAATTCGTATGCATACAAACTAATAAAGGTAAAAACAGAAACATTTCCCGAATTAGGTGGATCTGCATTTATTCGTTCAAACTATGTAAGGGCAAATTGGTTTAAAAATGTAGATTTTAATGATACTTCGTTATTTTACAGCAATGCATACACGACTAAAGTAATTGGCTATCTTCAAATATTTGCATCAAAATATTACAGTCAAGAACAACAAACACAAGTATTTAAAAATGCAATCGATTCTATTTTACAAAAGTCAAAAATCAATCGCAAAACCTATAATTTTGTTGTCGACTTTTTAATCAATGGTTTTGAAGAAATGGGTAGTAGTAAATTAGTAGAATTTATTGCAACTCGTTATTCCGACGACCAATCGTGCGAACATGATGGAGCAAAAACAACCCTTGAACGAAAAATATTAAGCTATACAAAACTTAAAGTAGGAACTGATGCACCAAGTTTTGAAGCATTAACAGAAAATGGCACAAAAATTTCGCTTAATAATTATGCAAATCGCACGGTGATGCTTGTTTTTTGGGCAACATGGTGTCCTCATTGTCAACAAATTCTACCTCAAATTAAAGATATGGTAAACAAGAAAATTGACAAATCGTTTGATTTAATAACAATAGCTCTTGATACCAATAAAGCCGATTGGCGAGAATATATAAAAGCGAATAATTTCACTTCGACAATAAATCTTTGTGATGGTAAATCATGGGATGGTATAATTGCAAGCGATTATCAAACCTACTCTACCCCATCAATATTTATTATTCAAAACAAAAAAATAATTGCGAAACCAAATGATTTGGAATCGATGAAAGAAATATTAAAAGAGAATAAATTAATAGAATAAATGATACGAAAATATTGGATCCCATTAGTTTGGACTGCTATTATTCTTGTTCTCTGTTTAATGCCCAAAAGTGCAGAACCTGAAGCATCGTGGTTGACAAAAATTCCTCATTTCGATAAGATTATTCATTGGGGATTATATGCTGGATTAGCGTTTTTATTCTTTATTTCGAACAATAAAAACATTGGCATTAAATTCGGAATTTTCGTTCTTAGTTATGCCATTTTGCTAGGTGGAGCAATAGAAATAATTCAACCTTTTGTGGGGCGTTCAAACGAATGGGCTGATTTATTTGCAGATATTATTGGATGCGTATGTGGAATTATTGCCTTTCAATTAATTGGTGACAGGTTTCTAAAGTTTATTGGGTCGAGGAAATAGAACATCAAGTAATGCATCCTTCCATGTTCGAGGTAAAATTCTTGAGACAAAAAGCAAGAGATTAACATCAGGACTTATCGATATTAAGAAACGAGCATGACCTTTACATTTTTTCAGAATCTTCTTTGCCGACAAGTCAACATCCATAAGTTTTCTGGGTGAAGCAGTTTTCATCCATTGAGGCTGTCCTTTTATTTCGTTTTGAAATTGAGGTGTATCCATATCGCCTGGACAAGCAACATATACACCTATTTTTTCATGCAACAACTCGCGACGCAACGATTCTCCAAAGTTAATAATTCCGGCCTTTGCTGCACAGTAAACAGAATAACCTGCAGTTCCCATCAAACCGAAACCTGAAGAAATAAGCAACAATTTTGAGCCATTAACAAGTAATGGAGTAAAAAAATATGCAGTTTGGATAGTTCCCCATAAATCAATTTCTAAATCCTTTTTTAAATCGGAAATAGATGGATAATCTGTTAATAGTACTGTAGAAACTTCGCCAGCATTAATTATTAAGAAATCGATTTGGCCAAATTCTTTATTAATTTGGGTCGCAGCATCACGTAATTCTTTTTCTTGAGTAACATCACATGAAATTCCTTGAGCTTGGATATTGTTTTGAGCAAGTTGTTTAACTGCCGTTTCGATTCTAACTTTATTTCTTGCAAGTATTATTATTCGAAATCCATCTGCTCCTAATTGTTTAGCAAACGAAAAACCAAGCCCCGATGAACCGCCAGTAATAACAGCAATTTTTGACATTCTTAACGGAGTTTTACAAAGGCAACAAATCCGGGATTATCTAAATTAGCTTTATTATAAACTAAAGGAATATTAGTATCTGCTTGAAATATATTACCTCCAATTGATTTTAAAATTGCATGACCTGCACCTGTATCCCATTCGCTTGTAGTAGCAAAACGTGGATACAAATCGGCCATTCCATCTGCCAAAACAGTAAATTTTAAAGCACTACCAATATGAGCAATTCGCGTTTTTGGATATTCGGTTGAAACAGTATCGATAAAAGCTTTTGTAGCAGCATTCAAATTTGAACGACTTGCAACAAATACAAATTCATCGCCCGTATTTCGGTATGGAAGTTTTATAGCAGCATTTTGCATCGATTCAAACGAAAAATCGTCGATTACCTTAGTAGCTTCTTCAATTTTATAAGCACCAAAACCCATTGCTCCAAACCAAACGGTATCTTTTACGGGTGAATAAATCACACCTAAAATTGGTTCAGTATTATCAATTAAGGCAACATTCACACAAAAATCGCCCGACTTAGCAACAAACTCACTTGTTCCATCAAGAGGATCGATTAACCAAAATTGTTTCCACGCTTGACGTTCTTCATACGGTAAATGAACACCTTCTTCGCTCAAAATAGGCAAATCGGTTTCACGTAAAACGGCAGTAATTACAGCATTTGCACGAATATCTGCTTTTGTTAAAGGCGATTTATCGGATTTATATTCAACTTCGAACGATTGCTCGCAATACACGTCCATAATTTCGGCACCTGCACACATTGCTGCTCTTACAGCTGTCGATATCAAATAGGTATCGATTGTTTTTTGATTATTCGACATATAATATAAGTCCTTTTAAATATTCACCTTCGGGATGATAAATGCTAAATGCATGATCGGCAGGTTGTGTTAATTGATGTAAAATTCGCACCGAACGTCCAGCATTAGCAGCAGCAGCAAATACCGATTTTCTGAAATTTTCTTTGCTCACAACTTGCGAACACGAGAATGTAAATAATATTCCACCTGGTTTGATGGCTTTTATAGCTCGTCCATTCATACGTTTGTATGCTTGCAAAGCATTGTCAAGAACATTGCTATGTTTTGCAAAAGCAGGAGGATCGAGTATTATTAAATCAAATTTATTATCAATATCTTTTAGATAGTCGAAAGCATCAACAGCAATAGCTTCATGATGTGGAGCTTTTGACCCAAAGTTTAATTGTACATTTTCCGTAGTAAGTTGAATTGCTATTTTCGATGAATCGACAGAAACAACACGGCTTGCACCACCTCTAATTGCATATACAGAAAAACCTCCAGTATAACAGAAAGTATTAAGTACGGCACGACCTTTTGAATACATTTCAACCAATCGGCGATTTTCGCGTTGATCGAGGAAGAAACCTGTTTTTTGACCTTCAAGCCAGTTGACTTCGAACTTACAGTCGTGTTCCAAAATCACTCTTGGCGAAACATCACCCCATAGAGCTTCGTCGGTATGCGACACTTTTGCTTTAAATGGAAGTGTGTCGGAACTTTTATTGTAAACACCTGTTAAGCGTAATCCTAAAATTTCTTTTAAGGCTTTACAAATATGGTCGCGAACCAAAAACATTCCAACGGTGTGAAACTGACAAACAGCAACACCGTCGTAATAATCGATAATTAGACCAGGCATTCCATCACCTTCGGCACTTACAAGTCTATACGCATTAGTTTCCTCGTTATCGATAAAGCCCATTGCTTGACGAGCTTTAAATGCATTTGCAATTTTCGTTTTCCAAAAATCGTAGTTTATTTCTTCTTGTTTGAACGTTAAAATTCGAACTGAGATGGAACCAATTTGATAATATCCTGCACATAAAAACTCGTCGGTCGATGAATAAACATCGACTAATTCACCTTCTTCGGGCTTGGGTTCAATTGATTTTATTGCTCCTGAAAATATCCAGGGATGGAAACGTTTAATTGAAGGCTCTTTGCCTTTTTGTAAAATACATTTTGCTAATGCCATGATAAAAATTATTCTGTAATAACCGAATTGTCTGGTTCTGGAGTTGGAGGAACAACAACTTTGGGTGGATTTTGAAAATATCCTGCCCTATCTATTTTATTGTAGATTTCAAGACATACCCATGCATCTGTAGCTGCATATACTTGTTGTTGATGAGTTAATATTTCATTTTCCCAATTGGAAAGTTGTTGACTTTTTGAAATTTTGAAACCAAGGAATAATGCTGCAATATTTTTCAAACCCAACTGCTCAACACCAAAAGAGCGAACAAGAGGTTGTAAATCGAAAATCGAGCGAGGTTCAAAATGTGATATTGATTTTAGAATACCGATATCATCTTTTGTTGCAGCTCCAATTTTTATAATTAAAGGATTTGTTAAAATTGATGCAACCGAACGTGGTATTCCTATTTTATTAATTCTAAATAAAAAGGCTTTTTCGCTAGTAGAGAGTTGTAAAAGTGCAACACTATTTTTTCTTCCCTTTTTAAAATTAGGTTTTGTTTCGGTATCAAAGCCAATATGACTAAAATTACGAAGATAATCACTAGCTTCATCAGCATCGGCTATTGTTTCTATCAAAACAATAGGTCCTTCGAAAGCAACCGTTGGATAAAGGTTTAATTCGTCGGGAGTAATTTTTGCTATATCAGGGAATAAAAGCATTTTACCAATTTTCGCTTTGTTTTTTACTAGTACTACGAGGAGTTTCTGTTTCAAGCATGAAACCTTCACTATATCTTATAAGATGTAATTCAGAAATTAAACGTAAAAGACGAATTCCCCAAAATGCTTTAAAATTCGTGATACAATCTGCAACTGCAATAAAACGATCTTCATCTTCAAAATCGCGATATAAAAGCACAAAATTCATCACATCTTGGTAAATATCGGCATACGATTCGGTAATACTAACATTCACCGATTCGCCAGAATCATACCCTACTGAATCGGTTATATCATAATATGCTTCAAGTGAACCAATTTTTTCAGATACTAAAGCATGGATTTTATTATAGTCATCTTCTGTTACAAACTTTTCGACATAAGTACTATTATCGTCTTGTATGC
>Ga0302215_10001947_pt1 | contig 14444 bp, 10 predicted proteins | sample II_Fen_N3_1_FD_194580 | JGI IMG/M metagenome (GOLD analysis project Ga0302215, IMG submission 194580) | Peat permafrost microbial communities from Stordalen Mire near Abisko, Sweden - II_Fen_N3_1 | ecosystem: Environmental > Terrestrial > Soil > Wetlands > Permafrost | place: Sweden: Abisko...
AATCCGCAGGCAGTAGAATCTAAATTTACAGAATCACCTTTTATTGAAAACATGATTGTGCTCGGCGAAAATAAAAAATTTGCAGCAGCTTTGATTTCTCCTGATTTTGTTTATCTGAAATCGTGGTGCGGAAAACACAAAATTAAATATACCACCAATGCAGAAATGATTGAAAATCCTGAAATTGTGAAACGATATCAGGATGAAGTGAAACGTTATAATCAGTTTTTTGGTGATTACGAGCAGGTAAAACGGTATCAGATTGTTCCTGAAGAATGGACCGGTGATATGGGCTTCCTCTCTCCTACCCTGAAAATCAAACGAAATGTAATTGAAGCGCATTATACCGACAGAATAGAAAAAATATTTTCGTGACTCCAAAATTAAAACAAAAAAAGCAGAATAACTAATTGATATTCTGCTTTTTTGCTTAATTATCAATCCGAATTATCAATTGTCAGTTGTCAATTATCAATTAAGAAGTATCTTTGCAGCGTGAAAAAAAGATTCTTCATATACTTTTCGTACAAAGGAACAGCATATCACGGCTGGCAAATTCAACCAAACGGAATATCAGTACAAGAAGTGCTGACAAAAGCATTATGTACAGTTTTACGAACAGAAATTGAACTTACCGGAGCCGGAAGAACCGACACCGGCGTTCATGCCAAGCTTATGGTGGCGCACTTTGATGTGGAAGGTGATTTTCCTACCGAATTTGATTTAGCTTCCAAACTGAACAGCTTTTTACCGAATGATATTTCCATTTCCGAAATTGTTCAGGTTCAACCTGATGCCCATGCCCGATTTGATGCCATTTCGCGAAAATACGAATATCACGTTGTTATTTCAAAAAATGTTTTTAAAAATGAGTTGGCTGCCCGTGTGAGTGAGCACCTTGATTTTGAATTAATGAATTCAGCAGCGGCAACCTTAAAAGAATATCGCGATTTTACGAGCTTCAGCAAACTTCACACCGACGTAAAAACCAATAATTGTGTGATTACTCATGCCGAATGGACACTATACGAAGACGAGTGGGTTTTCACCATTCAGGCCGATCGTTTTTTACGGAATATGGTTCGTGCCATAGTGGGGACTTTATTCGAAGTTGGGCGGCACAAAATGACAGTTGAAGAATTCAAAACGGTTATTGAAGTTCAGAATCGTTGCAAAGCCGGCACATCTGTTCCTGCACATGGGTTATATCTGGTTGACATTCAATATCCTGAAAATCTCTTTCTATAAAAAAACACAACTTTCATTTATTAAACTGTAAGTTGTAAATTATCAAATTGTAAATTCATATCATGTGGTTAATTCTCGCTTTTATTTCTGCCATTTTATTAGGTTCGTACGAGGTTTTTAAAAAAGTTTCATTAGAAAAAAATGCTGTTATTCCCGTCATATTTGTTTCGATATTATTTTCATGTCTGACACTTTTGCCCTTTTTATTGATATCTGAATTTTCTCCTGCCACACTTAAAAACACACTTTTCTTTGTTCCACGGGTCGACTTTCATGCGCACTTGCTGTTTGTGCTTAAAGCTGTCATTGTATTGACTTCATGGCTTTTTGCATACTTTGCGCTAAAACATTTACCACTTTCGCTTGCATCGCCTATAAAAGCAACACAACCTATGTGGACTGTTGTCGGAGCTGTGCTGATTTTTGGTGAAAAACTGAATGGTTATCAGGTGGCAGGAGTCGGAATTACATTGGTTTCGTTTTTCATGTTTTCTTTTGCCGGCAAAAAAGAAGGAATTTCATTTCGAACCAATAAATGGTTTTGGTATATCGTGCTGGCAACGCTGACCGGAGCTGTAAGCGGTTTGTATGATAAGTATTTGATGAAAAAATTTGACGTAATGTCTGTTCAGATTTATTACACTTTTTATCAGGCACTCATAATGGGGTTGATTACTTTATTCTTGTGGGTTCCTACCCGAAAAAAAACGACACCTTTTACATTTAAATGGGCCATTTTCTGGATTTCATTTTTTCTGGTAACCGCAGATTTTGTTTATTTCTATGCACTTACTTTACCTGATTCAATGATTTCGGTAGTTTCAACCATTCGACGTTCAGGCGTAATTGTTCCGTTTCTTTACGGGGCATTTGTACTGCGCGATAAAAATATTAAATTAAAAGTCATTGACCTGATTGGCGTACTCATTGGAATGTTTCTTTTGTACCTTGGTTCGAAGTGATTTTAAGGCTAGTTCAAATTGCTGAATAACAAATAGATAAAGATCAAGATTAGTAGGAATCCACTATTTATTTATGTGAAAGAATAAAAATAGCAGATTTTGTTTGATAATTAGATGAAAATTAGTACTTTTGCAAGCCCAAAGAATAAGAAAGAAAAATAAATTAAAACATACAGATATGAAAAGTGGAATCCATCCTGAAAATTATCGTCCGGTAGCATTTAAAGATATGTCGAACGGCGACACCTTTATTTCCCGTTCAACCGTAAACACGAAAGAAACTATCGACATTGATGGTGTAACTTATCCAGTGGTTAAAATGGAAATTTCAAGTTCTTCACATCCTTTCTACACAGGTAAATCGAAACTGGTAGATACTGCAGGACGTGTTGATAAGTTTATGACTCGTTACGCAAAACGCGGCGAAAAGAAATAATTTAAAAGCCATAAAAAAAGCCCCAACGTTTTAACGTCGGGGCTTTTTTTATGGCTTTCGTATCCAGGTTTTCCCATTAAAATTGTAAAGAATTGGTTTATCAGATACCAAGGGTGCAATTTGTTTCCGGTCATCGTCGCTTAAAAATTCGAGCGTATTATTCGTTGCGATTATTCCTGAATCGGATCTGTTGAATGATAAGGTTATAAAACCTGTTTCCATTTCTTTCTCCACCCATTTTCGATCGATATTCAAAGTCTGGTAATTTGCAGTATCAATCCATTCAGTTGCTTTTGGCATAGTAAACACGATTGGTGTTGAATTCCAAGCAGTATCATAAAATTCCACAACAGACTGGCATATCGGGCTGCAAACAGTACGAATGATACCTATAGCCGGAGTTATACTATCAACATTAAAGATTTTCATCTCGAATACGGAAGTTGGCGTATTTTGAACAACCAGACACGATTGAATTGAATCGAAGAATAGTAAATGCGTCTGATTTCCAAACCGGTTTGTAATTGTATCTCCTTGCTTTGCTTTATAATATTCCAATAATTCAAGCCGGTTTTGTTTTGTAAGTGTCGGATTTAAACCATCGAGCATATTTATATACAGATTTTCAACGGTTTGTGCAGTCAAACCACAATTAATCAATAACAAAAAAAACAAGATCAGGCTTTTATTTTGTTTCAGGTTTAGCAGTTTTTTCATTCTTATTCTTTTTTGATCCACTGAACATTTGCCAGTAGTATTTAAATAAATCATCAACAGTTTCAAAATCTTCTTTGTACACAAAACCAACACCCTGCGAAAGTTTGGATGTTGCCATATACCACCTGTCAACAGTATGATTATATGCTTTAAAACGCAATTTTCCAGACTCAGTAAGCAAATACTCCAAATCCACATCCCCAACAAAACGACTTGTACTGGTAGTTAAATTGTCAGTCCGATAACCAAGATTTCCATTTAAAATCAAACGGTTATTCGGTTGATAAAGGATCTGTGTCTGGAATTCACCTCCCGGATTATTTGTTTCACTCGATTTTTGGTAATCGACACCAACCGAAACATTATTCACCATTTGAGAGAGCCAACTATTTATCTGAGCACTCACTGTTGATGTTACGAATGATAATCCTTCATTCGATGCTATATTTGTATTATAAGTCTCATTTCGCATATAATCAGGTGTATAGAACTTATTGAACAGCAATAAATACAAAATTTGTCGGTTCATCATTTCGTCGGTATTCACTATTTGCCTTACCATTTGTTTTACACCTTCGTCACTTTGAGGCAAATCCAAATCGAATCTAATGGTTGGTTTCATTAAATTATCAGTCAGGTTCAGCACACAATTAACGGGAGCTGTTGAACTCATATTCATGTTTTGGATCTGTTTGGCAGCAAGGTCTTTCAGTGAAACTTTAAGTGGATAAATGGCACGTATATTTACCTGTGCATTAAACGGATTACCAGTCCACGAAATGGTACTTCCCTGATCAATTTTAAATTCCTTTCGGAATAAATTCTGCATGGTAAACAAATAATAACCGTTATTTATAATATATGTTCCATAAAGCCTTATATCGGAAAATGTATCAAACTGAACCCTCAAATTTCCATTTCCCCTGCCGGTTATCTTGTCACCACCCTTTGGGTCTACAATTAATTCCATATCTGCATCCGGTGTCACTTCAATTTGCAAATTCACTTTTACATTAAATGCGTTTTCCGGCGTTTTAGGAACAGCAACCACTTCCTTCTGCACCCTGGATTTTTTATTCACGAAATTTATAAAACCATTCTGAGATGCTTTCGACGCGCCTCCCATTTGAATAAAACATTTTGTCTGAGGCATGGAAACAGCATTCACCGCAATATTACATTCTTTTTCGTCGCCGGAAATGCGCACGGTACCATTGGCATAAGCTTTCCCGAAGAAATAATCGTTATCCTCGGCATGTGTATTCAGTCCGAGAATATGGCTACTGCGTAAATTCACATTGTACAGCATTTCTTTGAAAATGCCGTTGTGAGTAAGTAAACCCGACATGGAACCTGTATTTCTCTCCTGGTCATAAATCGTGATATTTTTAAACGCAATTGTCTTTCTCGTCAGGTGAACAGAATCATTAAAAGTGTACGTTGTTCTCAGCATTTTAATTGAAGCCTGTCCGTTACTGACAAATGCATCACCGGCAAAACCTAAGGTTTTGGAAGGGCCGTACATCCGAATGAAACCACTGGCATTTCCTTTAAAGTTCTGAGCCACACTTTCGAAATAGGGATCTAAAAATTCAAGATTTACTTTTCGGGCGTCAAACATAAAATCAAGCGAATCGGTTCTTGGAATAAAAACTCCTTTGGCAAGTGCAACTGTGTCTTTTTGACTTAAAAAAATTGCATTGGCCTTTACAAGTTTATTCTCTTTATCCCAGCTTGAAAACAACTGAGCATCACCCATTAATTTATGGTTAAGTGTCACATCTTTCACCGAGAAATTGGCTTCAACAATTGGTTGTGTAAATAAACTGCGTAACGAAGCCTTTCCGGTTGCGATACCACCAATGTTTATCGTTTTTAGTTTCAAAAGATTAAAGACAAAATCAAGATCCAATTGATTCATCTCCACATCCATTCCATCCTGCGGGTTCGTGGATGCGATACCATTAATGTGCACAAATTGTTTGTTGCAGTCGAACTTAAAATTATGAACCTGAATGGCACTGTCGGCAGTGAAATCAATACTGGAACGATGAATATCCCACGTGGAATCATTAATAATTACTTGAGTAGGGAGAATCGAAACGTTAGCGGCAATCTTTCCCAGATTATTATTAAACTTTGTGATCGTCTGAATTTCTCCGGCATTGGTAACTTGCTTTGAATTTTGCCAGCCAAGCTGCGCCGACAAGGAATCATTCGATGCTGAAGCAAGTAAATACAGGCTGACCACTTCATCCGGTTGATGCAAAAGTGCACGAGTCGTGATATCCAATTGCTTTTTTGGATTCTCACAATGCACATTTATATTTTCCACATAGAGCTTATTCGATTTTATCAAAGGCACATTAGCCTGTAGATCAATTCGATTCGTTTTTTCATCAATATAACCTTTAAGTATAGTAATACCCTCAATTTCATAAGGCAACCCTAGAACGCTAAACAAATCTTTGGTATTGGCAATATTCAAATCCACATCAATGTGATTTGAGTATTGTTCTTTCGTGCCGTTAGTTTGTGCAGCAAGCGAGGGTAAATATTTCACCAAAATCTGATTAATTGTCAGTCCGATAGTGCTGTATTTAAACTCGCCATTCAAGGAGCCGTTAACAAAGTCTGAAGTAATAATGAAATGAGTTATATCGTTCTCAATGCGCGAAACAAACTGAATCTGATCAACATTGAGGGTCTTGTCTTTATTGGTGAAACTTATATTTTCAAAATTCAGAAATCCATTTATATTATCCGGCGAATTTCCGACCATATTGGTTTTTCCGGTAAATGACAAAGTTGCTCCCGGATATTTAGTTATAAGATGGAGTGCATTCAGGTTTGTATTATTGACATTCAAGTCAAAGTCAAAAACAGGTAATTTCTGAGTCAAATCTACAATACCATTAAAATGAGCATCTATATTCTCATCCTGAACGTCCACATTTCCATCGAATCCTTTCCCATCGTATTTTCCATTAAACTGAATATCGCGATACGAATAATTATTAAACTGAAGTTCGGGAACTTTAGCTTCAATAACACCCTGCAAAGGTTTATTTTCTTTTTTTGTCCCTTTGGTGTTGAAACTAAATGCCACTTTACCTAACTGCTTAGTATTTAATAATTTTCCTAATTGAAGATTTGATGATTTTAAAGTTCCGTTATAGGTAAGATCCTTTAATTCATGCTCCAGTTTAATCAAAATATCGGTAGAAACACTTCCAACATTCGTATTCAAATTTCCATAAGCCACAAGATTACTTAAGAAACCGGTTATATTTCCCTTATATCGAAGCATCCCCAATTGATTTAATTCTTTCGGGAGCAAAAAAGGTTTACGCGTTATATCTGATACAAAATCCTGTAAATCATTCTTTTCAACATTCAGTTCATTAATCTGACCATAAATAAAAGCTTCTTTAATATTGGGAAGTCCATTAATATCCAAATCGGCATTCAGCAGAAAAGTTTTACCGTATTTAATTTCCATTTTCTTGAATCGCAAACTGGAAAACCTGCCGGAAATTAAACCTTTCAGATTGGCAGTACCACGCACATTCTTAAACTCCGGAACAAACGCTTTTAAATCGGCAAGTGCAATGTGTGCAGAACTAATTGGTGCATTCCATTTTACTTTTTCGGCAAACTGCTTCAGGTCACCCAGACTATCATATTTCAGCGTAATATTTTCTAAAAGCAATTTTGAGTTTGGAAGTTTTATGTTAAAGAACGGAATATGTACACCGGTGTGAGAACCCATTATTTGTGTGGAAAGATCGGTTAATTCCAATCCTGATAGCTCTTTGGCACTCAAATGAATAATTTTGGCACTCAATGTATCCTTATTGTATAAATTGATAGCAATATCGGCATTCATATTCCGTAATCTCAATTTATTTCCATTGAAAACACCCGCCGGAATTATAGCCTGTCGTTTATGGCTGGTAAAATTGAATGATGAATTTATTAATCTTAAATGGTTGATTTGGTAAACAACATTCGCCGAATCTTTTGTTTGTGGCTGCTGGAAAGCCTTTAATACAAAATCAAGATTTGTATGCCCTGCTGAATCTACAACCAGATTTGCATACAGCCGGTCCAATTCAAACGAAGTTATTTTTACTTTGCCTCTAAAGAGCTTCCAGAAGCTGAAATGGGCACTTGTATTTTTAGCATAAAAAAGAGTATCGCGATGTAAATCTTCAACATATAAATCATCAATGGAAATAGCATCGAAAAATTCATATTCAATTTTCCCAACCGACACTTTGGAATGTAACCGATTAGAAAGTTCACTCACTACAGTTTGGGCAATATAATTTTGTATCACACTGGTTTGAACCAACATGAACAGGATTGCAAGAAATAAAATTATTCCTGCAATGCTAAAACCTGATATTTTAAGTGTTTTTTTTATACCTTTGAAGTTTGTTTCGCAAAAGTAAATAATAATTCGTGAATTACGCAAGAAAACGCCTATAACAAAGCAATTAATAATTAAAAAAAATCAAGTAACAATTGTCGTGCCATTCGAAAAAGCGGTTTACTTTTGAAACAGACTGCTGTTTAAATTTACAATAAAATAGATGAATTCAACCACTATATTAGGCATAGAATCTTCGTGTGACGACACCTCAGCTTCGGTTATCCGCGACGGAGTTATGCTTTCCAATATCATTGCCAATCAGGCCGTTCACTCCAGTTTTGGTGGTGTTGTTCCTGAACTGGCATCACGTGCTCATCAACTCAATATCATTCCGGTTGTTCATGAAGCACTGAAACGTGCCGGAGTAAAAAAAGAAGAATTAAGTGCGATTGCTTTTACACGGGGTCCCGGACTTCTCGGATCGTTGCTGGTGGGAACGTCCTTTGCAAAAGGACTTTCGCAAGCGTTGAATATACCATTGGTTGATGTAAACCATTTACAGGCGCATGTTCTGGCACATTTTATCAGCGAAGGAAAAACTGACGAACGGTGTCCTCAGTTTCCATTCCTGTGTTTACTTGTTTCGGGTGGAAATTCACAAATTGTTTTGGTGAAAGCCTATAACGATATGGAAGTAATCGGTCAAACCATTGACGATGCTGCCGGCGAAGCTTTTGATAAATGCGCTAAAGTTATGGGACTTCCTTATCCCGGCGGACCTCATATCGACAGGTTGGCAAAAGAGGGAAATCCTAAGGCATTTAAATTCAACAAACCACAAATTCCTGGTTATAACTATAGTTTCAGCGGTTTAAAAACTTCATTTTTATACCTCCTTCGCGATAAAGTGAAAGAAAATCCTGACTTTGTAGCCGAAAATCTAAACGATTTGTGCGCATCGCTTCAGGCTACAGTTGTTGAGATATTAATGAATAAACTACGAAAAGCTGCAACGAATTTAAAAATCAGTCAGGTAGCGGTTGCCGGTGGTGTTTCGGCAAATTCGGCACTTCGTCAGGCTTTTTACGACCATGGAGCTAAATATAATTGGGAAGTTTATATTCCTGCTTTTGCTTTTACCACCGATAATGCAGCCATGATTGCTATTACCGGGTACTTTAAATACCGTGATGCCGATTTTTGCTCGATTGCCGAAGTTCCGTTTTCCCGTGTAACCAATACTTTTTAATCAATAATCCGTTTAAAATTCAATATATGAAAATTCCCAAAATAAAAATACCGGAAAAACTTGAACCATTTAAAGGAGTGTTCTTTTTTGCGGTCATTCTTATGGCATCCAACTTTTTCTGGAAATACAATATTGTCGGTGACGAAGCCAGTGCGCTTGATTCTGAAGTATCACTCTGGGGATTTGATATTTCAGCACCATTTATCTGGATGGCAAAAAATGTAACGCACATATCTTTTCTTATTCTGAACTTTATCGGGAGTGATATCAGTTTAATGCCATCAAATATACTTCGTCATGCCAATGGTAATTCTGTTCAGATAATCTGGGCATGTACAGGTATAAAACAGGCATATATATTTTTTTGTATTATAGCTTTTAATCGTGGACCGTGGCTCAAAAAACTATGGTACATACCGTTGGGTTTATTGGTGGTTTATGTATTCAATATCATACGGATTTCATTTATTGTAGGCGTTGTCGGAGAACATCCCGATTGGTTTCATTTTCTGCATATGTATGCTTTTAAGTATGTATTTTACCTGATTATTTTCCTGATGTGGGTACTATGGGAAGAAAAAATTGCGGGAAAAAGACCGGTAAAAGATGCGACCGTTTAATTATCCACCAGGTAAAGAATATTACATTCTCTTCGTTTAAAAACATCCTCTTAAACGAGGATGTTTTTTTATTTATTCCAATCGAAAGAAAACAATAACATTCAAATTAATGTATTGAGCAAACTAAAATCATCTTTTAAGTTATAGTATTGAAAATATTAAGTACTTTTGCCAATAACTAAAATTTACAAAAACAGGAATCAGAGCGTTAACAGGCAAGTAGCCGGCATAATAGGGTATTTTACGATTTTAAATGAGTTCTCAAATGAACAACAGCATAAATTCACAACCTACCAATTTAACCCGAGATGAAAAAATTGTATTTGTATTATTTGGCAATACTCACCTTTGTGGTGTGTGGTTGCACACAGGAACCAGCTTCAATTGATTATACACCATTACTTCAAACCAAGCTGGATAGTGTCTGGCAGAATTATACCAAACAACTTCCAAATGCTCAGGGAGGACTTGGAGTTTATATTGTTTGTCCCAAAGGAACTTATTTTTTATCATCAGGGCTCGAAGAAGGTGCTTCAGCTGATTCACGTTTTCGTGCAGCAAGCATTACTAAATCCTTTACCGCCACAGCTATCATGTTGCTCGAACAACAGGGAAAGCTAAATATTGAAGACACTGTAACAAGTTTCATTCCTGGAACAAACGAACCATATCTTCCAAACGACTCATCGTATGAGATTCCGTATAAAAATAAAATTACCATCCGACAACTGCTGGAACATCGTGCAAACATATTCGATCAGGTGAATTCGCCGATCCCCGATACGATAAACGCCTGGTATGCCGGACAGCTCTACTATATGGCTATCTTGTTGCAACAAGACAGATGCCACCAGTTTACGCTGGACGAACTTCACCGGTTGATTTCCAAATATCAGCTAACTTACGGATTACCGGGAGTTGAACATCATTACAGCAACAACGGATATACGTTACTTGCCAAAATTATCGAACGGATAAGCGGAAAAAGTTACAATGAATTTGTAAATGATGAAATCATTGTAAAGAATCAATTAGACAGAACTTCCCTGCCCTATCTTGGAAATGATACGATTATGCCTGAACCTTATCTGAAAGGATACGTATACATGAACGATGCCAGCATTGACTTTTCCATGTTTAATATGTCTTGGGCCATTGCCGAAGGAAATATTGTAACTAGTTTCCGGGACCTTGCCGGTTTTTACCGAAATTTATTTCTGGGGAATACCGCCTTAAATATTTCGCAAGTAAAACGAATGAAAGCCTGTGTGGCAACAAACGATTCATACGGTCTTGGTATTGAATATAATGAAGGTCTGGGATACGGACATACCGGAAGTCATTACGGTTATCTCACCGTAGCAGGATACGATTTACCTACGGATGTAACAGTCATTTCCGTATCAACACTTTATCCGCAAGATCCTGAACTGAATAAAGCACAGGGAAAAATGGTTGCCGATTTATTGAAAAAGATGAAACGAATTCTGGGATACAATTGATTCTGACAAATTATAAAATAAAACCTATAAAAAAGACGACTTTACCCAATGTAAAGTCGTCTTTCATTTTATAAGTACGATCAGAGTTATTTGTTTGATTTGCTGAATTCCATCAATCGTTCCTCCAATACCGCCATTTGATTCATCCGTACAAACGACACACAGGCGCGTAATCCGTTTGGATTTTCACTTCCTGTGATAGCCAGTGAAATAGCACTTATTCCATAATACAGAAATTCTTTCATCAGTTCGCTGCTTGTCATGCCCGGATAAGCAATGGTAAAGTAAAAACCATCTGCCAGTTCACTATTCTCATCAGTATAAACAATATAAAAACCATATTTCAGAAACAAGGTTTTCATGATTTTTGCTTTTTCCATATACGGATGCAAAGCCGCAGCAAAATCAATTTCTCCATCGTTTATAGCTTTCAACGTAACTGCCAGAGCATATTGAGCCGTGTGTGAGGTTCCGGCAGTGGTGGCATATAAAATTCCATACGAAATAAAATGTCCGAGAATATCATTGCCGAAATATTTTTTCAGATTCGGATAATGACGTGTGCGCAGTTTTTCGGAAGTAATTATCATTCCAATCCGCTGACCGGCATAACTGAACATTTTAGAGGCTGAAAGCAGCAAAATATAGTTATCGGTATAGTGAGCAACGGTTGGTTGGTAAGGAGCAGTGCCCGGTTTCCCGTAATCTTTCCGGAAATCCATGCCAAAATAGGCCAGATCCTCAATCACAATCACATCATATTTAGTTGCCAGCTCACCAATCGTCTTCAATTCGCTTTCCGAGAAACAAATCCACGATGGATTGTTTGGTGATGAGTAACAAATCGAACAGATATCCCCTTCTCTCAAATACGATTCCAGTTTATCATGCAGTTTATCACCCCTGAAATTCAGGATATCAAACGATTTGAAAGGCAAATCCATCAACTGGAGTTGCGATTTATTAACAGGAAAACCCGGATCAATAAAAAGTGTGTATGGTTTTTCTGCATTGGTTCGTGCCGCAGCCACTAAAGCAGCAAAACTTCCCTGCATAGCGCCAACTGTCGGTACACAATTCAACGGAGTGACATCAATATCGATAAAGAGTTTTGCAAAACGGGCTATTTCTGTTTTTACAAACGGAATGCCTTCAATATGCGGATATTGCGTGGCAACGCCTTTGTCAAGTGCTTCTTTTTCGGCTTCAATGGTTACTGCTAATGCCGAAAGTCCCGGCACACCCATTTCCATATGAATAAATTCAGTCCCGCTTTGTTCTTCTATTTGTGAAACCAGCCGTCCCACTTCCCGAATAGACAAACGGGTAATTTCAGGTTCACCGAACTGAGCAAAAAGAGAATCGACAAGTTCTTTTTGAATGGTAGTCATGAATTTTGGTAACTTAGTTTTGACACTTTATTGTTGAGCACATTAACTTGTAAATTCGATCTTCAAATTCCGATTACTCCATTTTCAAATTAGCGCATTTTCAAATTGGCACATTATTTTTTCCTGTTGTCAACGACTCTTACCGCTTTTCCTTCGCTTCGGGCAATGGTTTTCGGTTCCACCAGCGTCACTTTTACGCTCAAACCAATGGCAGAATTGAGGGCATGTTCAATTTTACGAGCAAGCATTTGCAAGTCACGTATGGTATCTACCATTTTGCTTTCGTCCAGTTCCACTTTCAGTTCCAGTGTATCCAGATTATTTTCACGATCCACATACAACATATAATGGGCACTTGTTTCGCCCATTTCGAGTAAAACATGTTCAATTTGTGATGGGAACAGATTTACGCCACGGATAATCAACATATCGTCACTGCGTCCGGTAATCTTTTTCATACGAACGGTTGTTCTTCCGCATTCGCACTTTTCACGGTTCAATGTGGATAAATCACGGGTATTATACCGCAATAACGGGATTCCTTCTTTGGTAAGCGTGGTGAAAACGAGTTCACCTTCTTCTCCATCGTTCATAGCAAGTTTTGTATCGGGATGTACGATTTCGGGAAAGAAATGATCTTCATGAACATGCAACCCGGCATGACATTCACAGTCGTTGGCCACACCCGGACCCATAATTTCGCTTAATCCGTAAATATCGTAAGCTTTGATTCCCCATTTCTTTTCCAGTTCCAGCCGCATATTTTCCGTCCAGGGTTCTGCACCGAACACACCGATTTTCAATTTCATATCATCGAGTGTATATCCGTTTTCGGCCAACGCATCAGCCAAATGAAGTGCATAAGATGGTGTACAGGCCAAAACAGTTGAACCGAAATCGGACATTAACTGCAACTGACGGCGTGTGTTTCCTCCTGAAATTGGAATTACCGTTGCACCAACCGTTTCTGCGCCGTAATGAACGCCCAATCCACCGGTAAACAAGCCGTAACCATACGAAACCTGCATAATATCATCGGACGAAATGCCTGCCATGGCCAGACAACGGGCTAATACTTCGCGCCAATTTTCAATATCATTTTTAGTGTAACCCACCGTGGTTGGTTTGCCGGTTGTACCGCTTGAAGCATGAACCCGCACGATTTCTTTCATGGGCACAGCAAACAGATTAAAGGGATAATGATCGCGCAAATCGGTTTTATAGGTAAACGGCAGCTTTACAATATCATCTATCGATTGAATGTCCGAAGGCTTCACTCCCATTTCGTCCATACGGCGACGATAAAACTCCACGTTTGAATAAACACGGTTTACTAACTCTTTCAATCGTTCGCCCTGCAGCTTCCGCATCTCTTCACGGCTCAGGCATTCTATTTCTTTATTCCAAATCATATTACTAGGTGATATTTACTCCCTTCGGTCGTGTTATTTGCTTCGCGTTATTTGCTCCCTTCGGTCGCGTTATTTTTGTTTTTTCCTGATTCTTGGCTCTTTGGGTCATTTCAAATCTTCTTGTGTAATGGATTTCAAATGATTTGCTTTGACAATTCCGATGGCTTTTTCGCTGTTATCGGTGCGAAACATCAGAATAGACTTACTGCCAAAGCTGAAAGCATACACATATTCGATACAAATGTCGGCGGCTGTGAATAAATCGAGGATATGCGACATGGAACCTGGTGCAGCACCCATTTCGAGTGAAAGTATTTCGTGAACACGTACGGTAAATTGTTCGGCACGAAGAACCTGCATGGCTTTTTCGGGATCGGAAACAATGGCCCGCAATATGCCGTAATCACTTGAATCGGCAACGGTGAGTGCTACAATATTGATATTGTTTTGGGCCAAAACGGACAGGATTTGGTTTAAATGTCCTGTTTTGTTTTCCAGAAATACGGAAAGTTGACGAATGGTCATGGTA
>Ga0302215_10001948_pt1 | contig 14439 bp, 10 predicted proteins | sample II_Fen_N3_1_FD_194580 | JGI IMG/M metagenome (GOLD analysis project Ga0302215, IMG submission 194580) | Peat permafrost microbial communities from Stordalen Mire near Abisko, Sweden - II_Fen_N3_1 | ecosystem: Environmental > Terrestrial > Soil > Wetlands > Permafrost | place: Sweden: Abisko...
ATGCCTGTGATGGTAGGTTGATGGCGAGTTCCATTCCAACCTATTACGTCTACATGGACCTGCGGGTACCTGCTTTACATGAAAAAGGAGGAAAGTTATTTAAAAATAATATAGATTCTTTATCCATGTGCCTGTCCGGATATTTCCGTGACAAAACAGCTTACCAGTACAAAGCATTACTCACAAGAGCCTATCAAAACGGTACCGGTGAATTCCAGCTTTACCCGCAAAAAATTACTTACTCCCAACTTAAGCAACTGAAGACCCTTCCGCTTTTTAAGCTTGGAAGAAATAAGAGCGGACTCATCACGAAGGTTCTTTTCAGGCGTGTCAGGCCATTTGGCTCGCTTGCAAAGCGAACAATTGGCGATATATATGCTGAAGAATCGAAAGGTGGGAAAAACGGGATTGAATTGAGCTTTAATAGTAATTTATTGGGAACTCCCGGCATTTCAACCCGGGAGAAAGTTGCGAACAGTTATATGAACACCGTCCAGGTGGAACCCATCGATGGGATGGATATCACAACGACCATTGATGTCGATTTACAGGATATAGCAGAAAAGGCATTGATGGATGGGGTTAAAAAATTTGATGCCGCTGTGGGGTATGTTATTTTAATGGAAGTTCATTCGGGGGAAGTGAAAGCCATAGTAAATTTACAACGGAATGAAGATGGGACCTATACAGAGAACAAGAATGGTGCCGTGTCGGATATGGCCGAACCGGGTTCCACGTTTAAAGTTGCGTCGTTGATGGCGGCGATTGATGACGGGAGAGTGAAAATTACAGATACAATAAATACATACAATGGTCTATATCAATTTGGAAACAGAACGATGACCGATCATAACGCTAATCATGGTGGATATCATAAAATTACAGTGGCCCAGGCTATTTATGCTTCATCCAATATTGGTATTTCGCGCGCCATAGTCAAAGCTTATGGCCACAACCCGGCAGAATTTGTCAATAAGTTATATGCGATGAAGCTGAATGAGCGGATGAATATTGAAATACCCGGTGCGGCATCACCTCAGATTAAACATCCTAACGACAAAACCCATGAATGGTCGAACACAACATTACCATGGATGTCGGTTGGGTATGAAACTCAAATACCACCCATATATACCCTGGCATTTTATAACTCCATTGCCAATGATGGGAAATTGATACGGCCTTTTTTTGTAAAGTCAGTCAGCCATAATGGTCAGATAGTAAAAGAGTTTACCACCGAAGTGATCAATCCTTCGATCTGTAAACCTTCTACCCTGAGAGATATTCGCTCTACGTTGTTAGGCGTTGTGGAGGATAAGTTAGGTACAGCACAAGGGGTCAGGTCAAAATATGTCAGGATAGCCGGTAAATCGGGGACAGCCCAGATATCACAAGGAAAAGGAGGATACAAAACAGGAGGAACAAAGCACCAGGTAGCATTTTGTGGCTATTTTCCGTACGAAAAGCCACTATATACCTGCATTTGTGTGATGCGTCAACCGGGGATAGGCTATGCTTCAGGAGGAACAATGACTGGATCGGTGTTTAAAAACATAGCCGAACAGGTTATGGCATTAAATTCAAACAGGAAACCATCCCATATTGATGCTGATTCGATCGATGTAGAACACATGATTCCGGTAACGAAGGTTGGCTATTACAAGGCAATACAAACTGTAATGAATGCTTTTAAATTACCACTTGCAGCCAATTCGACCGATTGGGTAAAGGCATTTGCCGAAGAAAAACAAACCCGCATAGAAAAAATTGTTGTAACCAAAAATGTAGTTCCTGATTTGAGTGGAATGGGAGCAAAAGATGCAGTGTTTATACTTGAAAATATGGGATTAAATGTACAGGTCATGGGACGTGGAAAAGTTATTTCACAAAACATGAAACCAGGTACCTTTGCCCGAAAAGGGAGTTCTGTAATGATCAATCTTCAATAAATCAATTTATTATAAAAAAGACAACTATGATATTAACTGATATATTGCAAAATGTAATTTTGCTGAAAGTAACAGGAGAAACGGAAATAAACATTCAATCTATTCAGTTTGATTCGCGTAAAGTGGAAAAAGGCAGTGTATTTGTTGCCACACGTGGAACTGCTTCTGATGGGCATCAATTTATTCAAATGGCCATTGAAAAAGGTGCCCTGGCAGTAGTCTGTGAAGAAATACCTGCTGATGTACAACAGGGAATCACATATATAAAAGTCGAGAACAGCTCAGATGCATTGGGTAAAATGGCCTCTGCCTGGTATAATTTTCCATCCTCTAAAATGATTTTAGTGGGTGTGACCGGCACAAATGGAAAGACGACGATTGTCACATTGTTATACCAGCTTTTTCGCAAATTGGGACATAAGGCCGGTTTACTATCCACAGTATGCAATTATGTGAACGATGTAGCTGTGGAAGCTACCCATACTACCCCTGATGCATTGGAATTGAATGAATTACTTTCTCAAATGGTAGAAGCAGGATGTGAATATGCATTTATGGAAGTCAGTTCGCATGCTATTGACCAACGACGCATTGCCGGTTTGGAATTTGCAGGGGGTATATTCACGAACATAACACGCGACCACATTGATTATCATCTTACTTTTGAAAATTATTTAAAAGCCAAGAAGCAATTTTTTGATGATTTACCGGAAGATGCTTTTGCACTTACAAATGCCGATGATAAAAACGGGTTAGTCATGCTTCAAAACTCGAAAGCCAAAAAATATACTTATTCCCTTCGTACCCTGGCCGATTTTAAAACACGGATACTGGAACATGGATTTGAAGGCATGTTGCTTGATATGAACGACAGGGAAGTAAATGTATCGTTTATCGGAAAATTTAATGCGAGTAATTTGTCAGCTGTATTTGGAGCTGCAGTTATACTGGAGCAAGATGAGATTGAAGTGTTGAGAATTATCAGTTCCCTGCATTCGGTAGCAGGCCGTATTGAGACTTTTCATGCTCCTGCAGGATATACCGCTATTGTGGATTATGCCCATACCCCGGATGCATTGAACAATGTGATCGGTACGATTAATCAAATTCTGCAGGGTAACGGACATCTGATCACCGTGGTCGGATGTGGCGGTAACAGGGACAAAGGCAAACGCCCGATGATGGCACGTGAAGCTGTTGACGGAAGTTGGAAGACTATACTTACTTCTGATAACCCTCGTTTTGAAGAACCGCAGGATATATTAAATGATATGCTTGCGGGGCTTGATATAGTTGAAAAAGCAAAAAGCCTGACGATTGTTGACAGGCGTGAAGCTATCCGTACAGCCTGCGCATTGGCTCAGGCAGGAGATGTGGTGCTGGTGGCAGGCAAAGGACATGAAGATTATCAGATTATACAAGGTGTAAAACATCATTTCGACGACAGGGAAGAAGTGAAGAAATGCTTTGTGTAGGTTGATTAAGTTGAATAAGTTGATTGGTTAAATAGGTTGATTGGTTAGTTGATTGATTTGTTGAAAAGGTATTTGAGGAATTAAAAAAGATATAAAAAATAATTTGTAAATCAGAAATATATGCTGTACCATTTATTCCAGTATTTAGAGAAGATATTTGTTTTCCCTGGAGCTCACCTGTTTAATTACATTTCATTCAGAACGGGATTGGCATTTATCCTGGCCCTGTTACTTTCCACTATCTTTGGGCGGAACATTATCGACTATTTACAAAAGAAACAAATTGGTGAAACCGTCAGGGATCTTGGCCTGGAAGGACAAATGAGCAAAAAAGGCACCCCTACAATGGGAGGAGTCATTATCATTATTGCCATTTTATTGCCTACATTATTATTAGCCAATCTGACAAATACGTATATACTATTGATGCTAATTACAACCGTATGGCTAGGATTAATAGGATTTTTGGATGATTATATCAAAGTATTCCGCAAAAACAAAGACGGATTGAGTGGTCGGTTTAAAATTGTCGGACAGGTTGGATTGGGTTTGATTGTCGGCTTAACAATGTATATGAGTTCTGATGTTGTTATCCGTGAAAATATAGAGGTAAAAGGAGGACTTACTCACCGTGTTGAAAACGTGCTTTATGCTAAACATAATATAAAATCAACTTTGACAACCATACCCTTTGTCAAAAATAACAACCTGAATTATGCCGGTGCATTTGAATGGGCAGGAAAAAAAGCTCAACGTTACGGTTGGATTTTATTTGTGTTTGTAACAATATTTATTGTAACAGCTGTTTCAAATGGAGCTAATCTGACAGACGGACTAGATGGTCTGGCAACAGGGTCTTCTGCTATTATGGGCGTTATTCTGGGGATACTGGCGTATGTGTCAGGTAACGTCAACTATGCCGGATACCTGAATATCATGTATCTTCCCGGAACTGGTGAGTTATTGATTTTTGCAGGTGCATTCATAGGGGCTACTATTGGATTTTTATGGTATAATGCCTTCCCGGCACAGGTATTTATGGGAGACACCGGCAGCCTTACACTGGGTGGAATTATTGCTGTTTTTGCAATAGCAATTCGAAAGGAACTACTTATTCCCATGTTATGCGGAGTGTTCTTTGTCGAAAGTTTATCCGTAATGATTCAGGTTGCCTATTTTAAATATACAAAGAAGCGATTTGGCGAGGGAAAACGTGTTTTTAAAATGACACCGTTGCATCATCATTACCAGAAAGCAGGAAATTCAGGCATACAGGCAATCTTCCAGCGTCCATTGAGTGCAATGCCGGAATCAAGAATTGTAATTCGTTTTTGGATTATCGGCATTATACTTGCTGCCATTACAATCATTACATTGAAGATAAGATGATCTGTGAATTTCCTAATGGGAAATTTAAGAGCATCGACTGAAAAAATACAGTTAGAAAAGAAACTAAATAATACTCCACAGCAGGAGTCATACGTAATTTATGAAACGGATCGTAATTTTAGGTGGTGGTGAAAGTGGGACAGGAGCTGCAATTCTGGCCAGGAAGCAGGGCTTTGATGTCTTTTTGTCAGATTTGTCAGAGATTAAAACCCATTACAAAGCATTGCTTGATGAATACGAAATTCCGTGGGAGGAGAAACAGCATACCGAAGCTTTAATTTTAAATGCCGATGAAGTAATAAAAAGCCCGGGAATACCAGACAAAGCATCAATTATTAAAAAACTGAAAACATCGGGCACGCCCGTAATTTCAGAAATTGAATATGCTGGTCGTTATACACGGGCCAAAATGATATGCATAACCGGAAGTAACGGTAAAACAACCACCACCATGTTGCTTTATCACATTTTAAAAAATGCAGGATTGAATGTAGGATTGGCAGGAAATGTAGGTCAAAGTCTGGCCTTACAGGTTGCAAACACAACATGTGATTATTATGTGGTAGAGCTGAGTAGTTTTCAGCTGGATGGGATGACAGAATTTAAGGCTGACATAGCCATTTTACTTAACATTACACCCGATCATTTGGATCGGTATGAATATAATTTCCAGAATTATGTTGATTCTAAATTCAGGATAACTCAGAATCAAACAGAAGAAGATGCATTTATTTTTTGGGAAAACGATCCGGTTATTATGGCTGAATTGAAAAAAAGAAACATCCAGTCGACCATGTATCCGTTTGCCATAGAGCGAAATGAAAAGACAAAAGCCTTCATTGAACAGGATGAATTAATTATAAGAACATTAAAAACCCTATTTACTATGCCTACTTCAGAATTAGCATTGCAAGGTATTCACAATACCTACAATTCCATGGCAGCCGGATTGGCGGCTTCAATAGTGAATGTAAGAAAAGAGAGTATCCGACAATCCTTGCAGGATTTTCAGGGAGTAGAACATAGGTTGGAATATGTTGCAACGGTAAAAAACATACGTTTTATCAATGATTCGAAAGCAACGAATGTGAACTCCTGCTGGTATGCACTTCAAAGTATGAAAACCCCTGTCGTTCTTATATTAGGCGGAACAGATAAAGGAAATGATTATTCCGAGATAGAGGAGCTAATTCATGAAAAAGTAAAAGGACTGGTTTTCTTAGGACTTGACAATAAGGCATTGCACGCTTATTTTGATGATAAAATATCCATAATAACGGATGTTCAATCCATGGAAGATGCTGTTAAGGCAGGGTATGAGATGGCAAACGATGGAGATACTGTATTGCTTTCGCCGTGTTGTGCCAGTTTCGACTTATTCAAAAGCTACGAGGACCGGGGTACACAGTTCAAAAGCTGGGTAAGGAATCTTTAACAGGTATACCCCTTTATCTTTCAATAATCCAAAAATATGGAAACTCTTCTAAAGAAATACTTAAAAGGTGATGCAACGTTGTGGATTGTGTTTTTTTTGCTGTGCATAGTCTCAGTGATTGAAATGTACAGTGCATCAAGCACGCTTGCCTATAAAGCTTCCAATCATGCCGGACCTATGCTACGTCATGTTGGATTTTTGACCGTAGGAGTTGTGATTGCCTTTTTCGTTCATTTGATTCCATACAGGTTTATCAGAATATCTTCTTATCTGGGCTTATTAATTTCAACTGCATTATTGATTTTTGTTCTTTTCAAAGGGCATAGTGAGAATGATGCTGCACGTTGGCTGGTAATAGGTGGCATTCAGTTTCAACCTTCCGAATTAGCGAAACTTTCAGTTATTATTGTTGCAGCCGATTTGATATCAAGAATCAGGGATAATGCAAAGGATGAATGGGTTTATTTCAGGAATACTATTTTCATGTTGATTGCAGTCTGCGGATTGATTTTGCTTGAGAATTTTTCAACAGCATTTATATTGTTTACAGTGGTTTTTATCATGATGTTTATTGGACGGATATCATTAAAATACCTGATCTCATTGGCCGGTGTATTGGTAATATCTTTAGTTATAGGGTATGGTGCAATAAAAACAATTCCGGAAACGTCGATGCCACACATGTTCAAACGGGGTTATACCTGGGTAGCGAGGATTGAAAGACATTCGGATAAAGAAGGAAAAGGAAATAAATATGTGATAAATGATAAGAACCGTCAGGAAAAATATGGTCAGATAGCAATTGCGCGGGGAGGAGTTTTTGGAGTAATGCCAGGCAATAGCGTTGAAAGGGATTATTTACCTCAAGCGTATTCCGATTTTATCTATTCAATAATTGTGGAGGAAATGGGACTGATAGGAGGAGTCATTGTGATTATACTTTACCTTATTTTGCTTTTTCGAGCTGGTCAGATCGCAACAAACTGTTCTTCAGTATTCCCAGCGATCCTGGTGATAGGACTTTCGTTAATGATCGTCATCCAAACGTTTATCAATATGTCTGTTGCTACAAGCTTAATACCGGTGACAGGCCAGCCATTGCCTCTTATCAGTAGAGGAGGTACTTCCATCCTGATCACTTGTATTTACTTTGGAATAATTTTCGGAATAACCCGTCAGATAAAGAGTGAACAGGTGCCAGTTGAAGATAATTTCGTTGAACAGGAAGATGCTTTACCTGTGGTAGATCTTGAGAGTTTGTAAAAGATACTTAATTGCTCAATGGATAGATATTTTATATAATAATTTTTTAATTTGGGTTTTTTTACGTAATTTGCGTTCAATATTCTTAACAATGAAACATAAATTTATAATCAGTGGTGGTGGTACAGGCGGGCATATTTTTCCTGCAATCAGTATTGCAAATGCCTTGATGAAAAAGATGCCTGATGCTGATATCCTTTTTGTAGGTGCTCAGGGACGCATGGAAATGGAAAGGGTGCCTGCTGCAGGTTATCCCATTGAAGGGTTACCGGTAAGTGGTTTCGACAGGAAAAATATGTTTCGCAATATAAAAGTGTTGGTGAATCTGCTGCAAAGTATGGTGTTGGCCCGACGTATTATTGGGCGTTTTAAGCCCGATGTAGTAATAGGTGTTGGTGGTTATGCCAGTGCCCCTACACTACGCGCTGCGTCTGCATTAGGAATCCCTACAATCATTCAGGAACAAAATTCATACGCCGGGGTTACAAATAAATTATTGGCTAAAAAAGCCAATAAGATTTGTGTAGCCTACGAAGGCATGGAACGTTTTTTTGAGAAGAGAAAAATTATACTTACAGGGAATCCTGTTAGACAGGATCTGTTTTCAATTGCGCCAAAGACAGCTGAAGCTTATCAATTCTTTGGGCTGGATCCAAAAAAGAAAACAATTCTGGTAGTAGGAGGCAGTTTGGGAGCAAGAACAATCAATCAAAGCATTATTACAGGACTTGAAAAATTATCCAAAACAGACATTCAGGTAATTTGGCAAACAGGGAAATTCTATATAGAAAATGCACGCAAAGCATCAGAACAATTTGTATCCTCCAGTTTATTGGTTACGGATTTTATTTCACGTATGGATCTGGCTTATTCAATAACAGATTTAGTAGTTTCTAGAGCAGGAGCAAGTTCAATATCGGAATTATGCCTATTGGCTAAACCAGTTATATTAGTACCTTCACCGAATGTAGCCGAAGATCATCAAACTCAAAACGCACTTGCTCTGGTAAAAAAGGATGCGGCAGTTATGATTAAAGATGCAGATGCCGTTGAACAGTTGGTGGACAAAGCCATTGAATTGATTCATAATGAAACTGAATTAGTAAAAATGAGTAAGAACATACTAAAGTTAGCTGAAAAAGACTCAGCAGATAGAATTGCAGAGGAAGTGATGAAGTTGATTAGTTAATTGGTTGATTGAAAATGAAGATTTATAGATTGAACAGATTAATTTGTAAATTTAGATTGTTTACTTCAGATAAAAGAAACAGGACATTACCCGGGAAAAATGAATAAGTTTACAAAATATTATTTTTTAGGAATTGGTGGTATAGGAATGAGTGCTTTGGCACGTTATTTCCATATGAAGGGTTTTCAGGTAGCCGGATACGATCGTACAGAAACGAAATTAACATCCGATTTGATCACTGAAGGAATCAGAGTCAGTTTTAACGAAGCCGTAGAAGAAATCCCTTTTGTGTTTACCAGATCCGAAAATACGTTGGTAATAGTTACTCCGGCAGTTCCTTTTGATCATCCTCAACTCAGGTACTTTCAGGAAAACAATTTTACCATTCAAAAACGCGCCCAGGTACTGGGCAATATAACACGTCAGAGTAAAGGTATTTGTATTGCCGGTACACATGGAAAAACAACAACCTCAACGATTACGGCGCATTTGTTGTATCAGTCGCAGGTTTCATGTAATGCTTTTCTGGGAGGCATTGCAAATAACTATAATACCAATTTATTACTTTCAACCGAAAGCAACCTGGTGGTAATTGAAGCCGATGAATATGACCGATCGTTTCATCAACTTTCGCCTTATATGGCCGTTATTACTTCTGTTGATCCCGATCATTTGGATATTTACAAAACAGCAAAAGCATTTCACGAGAGTTTTGAGTATTTCACATCACTCATACGTCCTGGCGGAGCTTTAATTATGCGTAAAGGAATAGATATTGTACCTCAATTGCAGAAAGGTGTAAAGCTTTATACCTATTCAATGGATGAAGGTGGTGATTTTTGTGCAGAAAATATTCGAACAATAAAAGGTGAAATAAGGTTCGATTTCGTCACCCCAAACGATCGGATAGCTGATGTACGTTTAGGTGTTCCTGTACTGATAAATATCGAAAATAGTGTAGCAGCCATGGCCCTCGCCTGGCTGAACGGCGTTACTAACGAAGAATTGCGTACAGGGATTTCATCTTATTCTGGCATATATCGTCGATTTAACGTTGTTTACAAATCAGATAAAGTTGTTTATATGGATGATTATGCACATCACCCTAGTGAGTTGAAAGCTAGTATTTCTTCAATTCGTAATATATATCCGGATCGTAAAATCACAGGCATTTTTCAACCACATCTTTATTCCCGCACACGGGATTTTGCCCCGGCATTTGCTGAAGCTTTGTCGCTACTTGATGAACTGATTTTACTGGATATTTATCCGGCCCGCGAATTACCGATTAAAGGGGTTGATTCAGAACTGATATTACGCGATGTTAAACTTAAAAACAAAATATTGTGCTCCAGGGAAAATCTATTACCTTTGCTGAAGGAAAAGCAGTTGGATGTATTGGTGACTTTTGGAGCTGGTGACATCGACAAGTTGGTTCCATTGATTAAAGATCAATTGAAAAATAACAATTGATAAATAAGATTTAAATCATGAAACCCATCTGGAAAAACATATTCATTGGTTTTTTTACCATTTTGGTAATGAGTTACTTTGCGTTTTCGCTTTGGTATTTTTCAGGTAGAGAAAAAGCAAATGTGTGTAAGAATCTGGAAATTGTATTGGCTGACAGTTCAAATATCCAATTAATTACGCAAAAAGATATTGCCCAAATTTTGGAAGAGAATGATCTGAATCCATTAGGCAAAACGATTAAATTTATCAGGACAGAGTCAATTGAAGACGTTCTTCACAAGAATCCGATGATAAAAGTTGCTGAATGCTACAAAACACCCACTGGAACCGTTACAGTCAGAATCGAACAGCGATGTCCGAAATTCAGGGTTGTAGGATTTGGAAGTTATTATATTGATATAGATCGTAAACCAATGCCTGTATCCCCCAATTATGCAGCCTATGTCCCTGTAGTTTCCGGTCGTGTAACAGTTTCCATGGCCAAAGGTAAAATGTTTGATTTTATAACTTATATCGTGGATAATCCTTTTTGGAATGCACAGATTGAACAGATATACGTTCGGGATGATTTGAAGATTGAGCTTGTTCCGCGTGTCAGTGATGCGATTATTGTTTTGGGGACATTGGACAACTATCAATCAAAACTCGAGAAGTTATATAAGCTCTATCAGAGAGGTTTCAATGTAATAGGTTGGAATAAATATAAAGTCATTGATTTGCAATATAAAGATCAAATTGTTTGTAGTAAAACGGGTCAACAGATTGCACCTACTAAAGAAGTGAAAGAAGTAAAAAAGGATAGTATTATTGCCGGTAAATTATGATTTCAAACAAACTAATAGCAATAGATTTCGGAAGTACCCGAATCTCAGCCATGGCAGCCGAAGTGCTTGAAAATGGTGCTTTAAAAATATATTCCGAAGAATCGAAGACATCGGACGATGTAAGATGGGGAATTGTGGAAAAGCCTTCCGGTGCTTCTTTTAAAGTAAGCGAATTACTTAAACTATTGAAAAATAGTGCAAGGATGTCCGATATAAGTCATGTCTCAGTAAGCGTAAGTGCAAAGAGTATGAAGCAAATTACGCTTTCTATCAGTCGTTTCGTCAGTAAGCCCAATGTGGTTACTGAAGATCTATTGAGTGAAATGCTTGAAGAATGTGAACGAAAATCGCAACAATCTGAAATATCAGTTTTTGATATTATACCTGTTTCGTATTTGTTGGATGGCAAAAGAATGGATGAACCTGTTGGCCATAAAGCCAATCAAATAACAGCTAATTATCATGTTGTTTTTGGGAATTCCATTATTAAATCAGAATTGGAACGTTGTTTCGACAGAACAGGCATTGTATTAGAATATAGTCCACTTGTAGCTGAAGCATTATCTACTGTTGTGTTTGAGGAAATGGAACGTGAGATAGGTTGTGCCCTGATAAATTTAGGAGCTACCACCACAACATTTGCTGCTTATCATGAGGGGGTTCTTCAACAACTTTTAGTAATACCTTTAGGAGCAAAAAATATAACCAAGGATATTCAGGAATTAGGAATTACTGAAAATAATGCTGAAAGATTGAAATGCTTGAAAGGCTGTGCATTGGAATCAATGGTTTCTGATCCTATGTATATTCAAATTGCATCAGTTGAAGATGAAAATCAACCTGTAAAGATATCAACGAAATTTCTTGCAAATATAATTGAGGCACGACTGGAAGAAATTCTGCAACCGGTTATTGACAGAATTGCAAATTTGCCATTTGAATTGGATGCCGGAATTGTAATAACAGGTGGTGGCTCAAAACTTAAAAATATAATAGATTTTATAGCTGAAAAGACCGGTATCTATGCCAGGTTTGGTGATCATTCTGAATGGCTTTCGGAAGATACTGATGAAAAGTATCATGATCCTTCTTATGCCCAATTGGTAGGGACAATTTTACTTACACAGGAATATCGTAAAGAACATCCAATCGAAGAAACGATAACAGAACCTGATAAGAAACCCAAACTACCTAAAAGGAAATTTGGGGAGAAGATTACCGAGAGAGTTTTCAATTTTTTCAATGATGATAATAAATTGAGCTAATCAAACGAATTGATAAGAAAATATTTAGTAAAATATAAATAATAAGTATATGGGATATTTAGACGATAGTTTACCCTTAGAGTTACCACTTGTTGACAGTTCAATTATTAAAGTAATTGGTGTTGGTGGTGGTGGTGGAAACGCTGTAAATCATATGTATCGCCAGGGGATTACAGATGTTTCGTTTGTAGTGTGTAATACCGACAATCAAGCATTAGTAAAATCACCAGTACCAACTAAAATACAGTTAGGTATTGACACTACCGAGGGACTTGGAGCTGGTGGAAAACCAGAAGTTGCCCGTATGGCGGCTGAGGAGTCAATTGATAAAATCAGGGACTTGTTGAAAGACAATACCAAGATGGTTTTTATAACTGCCGGTATGGGCGGTGGGACAGGCACAGGTGCTTCTCCGGTAGTTGCTAAAGCGGCACATGATTTAGGTATTCTGACCGTTGGTATTGTTACTATTCCATTTGCATTCGAAGGGAATATGAAAATCAGACAGGCACTGGAAGGTGTTGCAGCATTAAGCGAACATGTAGACGCTATTCTGGTTATAAACAATGAAAAGTTAAAACAAATATATCCGGATCTGGAACTTTCAAATGCCTTTGCTAAGGCAGATGATGTCCTGACAAATGCAGCCAAGGCGATTGCCGAGATAATTACTGTGCCGGGTTATATCAATACCGACTTTGCAGATGTTTATAGTATAATGAAAGACGGAAACGTTGCCATTATGAATACCGGTTATGCTTCAGGTGAAGGGCGAATTACAAAAGCTATTGAAGATGCATTGAATTCACCATTGCTCAATACCAACGATGTGAGTGGTGCAAGTAAAATACTTTTGAGCTTATACTGTTCTACCACTGAACAAATAAGGATGGAAGAAGTGGAACAGATTCATGAATTTATGTCAAAGGTAGGCGAAAATGTTCAGGTTATCTGGGGAGCCAGCTTTGATGATGAATTAAAAGACAGTGTAAAGATAACATTAATTGCTACCGGTTTTGATGTAAGTGATATACCAGGAATGCCTTCAACTGTTGCCAAAGCCCATACACATAAACCTGTTATGAGTGCAGAAGCTTCAAAATTCTTTGAATCACCTAAGAAAGAGGTTGAACCTGAAGTTGTCTTAACTGAGGATGAAGAAACAGAAGTTCAAAAGAAAGCGGTTACTGAAAAAGCATTTGAACAATATTATGTCAAATCACTGAAGAATGAACCTGAACCTGAAGTAACTATAGAAACAGAACTTCCTGTTTTCACATTGGATGATCTGGAAGATGAGACAACACTGAAAAATGTAGAAAATATACCAACCTGGAAGAGACGATTGATGAAATAATGTGATAATGTGTTGAATTGATATGGTGGAAATGAGAAAACATGTACATTAACTTATTTGCGATTATCAACTCAATTAACCAATAAACAAACCAATTATAATGGACGAATTATTTGATAAAGTAAGTGGTGATATTAAAACCGCCATGTTAGCCCGTGATAAAGTCGCTTTAGAAGCTTTGCGCGGAATGAAGAAAGAATTTCTGGATGCTAAAACGGCTAAAGGATCTGACGGTCATTTGGCAGATGATGTAGCTATAAAAATAATTCAGAAAATGATTAAACAACGGAAGGAATCTGCCCAGATTTATTCTGAACAAAATCGTGCTGATTTAGCTGAAACCGAACTTGCTGAAGCTGTCGTTATTGAGCGCTATCTACCACTTCAAATGACAGATGCCGAACTTGAGACTGCGATTTCATTAATTATTGTTGAGGTTGGAGCAACTGGTTTACAGGATTTGGGAAAAGTTATGGGTGTTGCCAGTAAACAATTAGCCGGTAAAACAGAAGGAAAATTGATTTCTGAAAAAGTGAAAGCGTTATTGGCAAAATAGTCATTTAATTTGCTCTGTGTTAAATATTTGATTAATAGCTCCTGCATCTCAACCTGAAGTGCGGGAGTTCTTTTTTTAATCTTCAAGTATAGAAGATAACTGCCATTTATAAACTGTGGTATTGGATATGAAAAGATAGACAATCAGCCTTATTTATGGCAAAAGGTCTGTAATTAAAAAAGAATATGTAAATTTGCATTCACTTTTGCTGTAATCTGGCTGTGTTAATTTAATCTCTTTCGGGATAGGAGTTAAATGCGTTAT
>Ga0302215_10001949_pt1 | contig 14431 bp, 17 predicted proteins | sample II_Fen_N3_1_FD_194580 | JGI IMG/M metagenome (GOLD analysis project Ga0302215, IMG submission 194580) | Peat permafrost microbial communities from Stordalen Mire near Abisko, Sweden - II_Fen_N3_1 | ecosystem: Environmental > Terrestrial > Soil > Wetlands > Permafrost | place: Sweden: Abisko...
GCCGAAGCTATATAAATTCCGAAATGAGTTTTGTAAGGTGTTTTATCATTCGAAAAGCGTGTGTCTCTGTAAATCCGGAAGATGCAATCCTTCACTTCCACGTGTTTAATTTCCTCGTCAAACTTCGAAATTTCAAGGATTAATTCTTTACACATTTTCTCAAAATCTACACGAACTTCTTCGTACCAGGCTTTGTTAGCTGCAAACCATTCGCGGTTGTTATTGATTTTCAATTCTTTCAGAAACTGAAGTGTGTTTTCAATGTTCATAATGAATATGTTTAGCGTCTGACAAATATAAGGCAAAATTCAGAGAAAAAAGGATTTGATTGTATATTTTTTTAAACAGGACTGAATTTTGTTGGAAATTGATTACTTTTGCAATCGAATAAAAAAACGCAATAGCCTGCAAATGAATATTTAAACATTTGAGAACCGGCATATTACTGCGCTAAAGATAAAGCAATTACGAAATGAAGAACCGTATTAATCAACTGTTGGAAGAAGTTAACCAACTAGCTGCTGCAAATCAGGAAGAACTGGAAGCACTTCGCATAAAATATCTGAGCAAAAAAGGTCAGGTTTCAGAACTTTTCAACGATTTCAGAAATGTTGCCAACGAAGAAAAACGCGAAGTCGGACAACTATTGAACGAACTGAAAAATGTAGCTCAAAACAAAATAAACGAACTGAAAGAAGCTTTCGGCAACACAACCGATACTGACAATAAAACCGACTTAACGCGTAGTGCCGATCCAGTCAAACTCGGTACACGCCATCCGCTTTCGTTGGTAAAACATGAAATTATTGATATTTTCTCTCGCATTGGTTTTACCATTGCCGAAGGACCTGAAATTGAAGATGACTGGCATGTTTTTGGTGCATTGAATTTTCCACCTGAACATCCGGCACGCGATATGCAGGACACGTTTTTTATCGAGCAAAACCCTGATGTTCTGCTTCGTACGCATACTTCATCGGTTCAATCGCGCGTAATGGCAACTCAAAAACCGCCGATTCGCATGTTGTTTCCAGGTCGGGTTTACCGCAACGAAGCCATTTCCTATCGGGCGCATTGTTTCTTTCATCAGGTGGAAGGATTGTATATCGACAAAGATGTGTCATTTGCCGATTTGAAACAAGCTCTTATGTATTTTGCCAAAGAAATGTTTGGCGAAAACACTCAAATACGCCTTCGTCCGTCTTATTTCCCGTTTACCGAACCAAGTGCCGAAATGGATATTTCGTGTAATATTTGCGGCGGAAAAGGTTGTCCGTTCTGCAAACACACCGGTTGGGTTGAAATTCTGGGTTGTGGAATGGTTGATCCGAATGTGTTGGAAAATTGCGGAATCGATTCCAAAATTTATTCGGGTTATGCCTTTGGGATGGGGGTTGAACGTATTACCAACCTGAAATATCAGGTAAAAGATTTACGTTTGTTCTCCGAAAATGATGTTCGTTTTCTCGAACAATTTGAATCGGCATATTAAACTCAACATCAAAGATAAATAAAAATGACCTGCAAAATCAATTCGATTTTGCAGGTCATTTCTTTTAAATCTAAACTTTCAATCAGTTGGAAGTTTTCAGTTTTTTACTGCAGCTTTTGGCTTTTTCAACAATACTTCATTAATAGCTTGTACAAAAGCACTTTTTGGCATAGCACCCTGCGCCATTTGCGGAGCTTCGCCCATTGGACAGAACAACAACGTTGGAATGCTGCGAATGCCAAATGCACCGGCAAGTTCTTGTTCTTCTTCCGTATTTACTTTGTAAATATAAATTTGTCCATCGTATTCTTTTGCCAAATCTTCCAGTATCGGAGCAATGGTTTTACATGGTCCGCACCACGATGCATAAAAATCGATAATACAGGGTTTGTCGCCCAGGTATTTCCATTCGGTTGGATTTGCTTCGTAATTAGCTACTTTAGCCAGAAATTCTGCTTTCGTTAAATGAATTGGTCCCATTTTCTTAATTTCTTTTGAGGGTTTATTATTTTCTGATTTTTTTTCTTTATTATCTCCGGCACATGCCGTAAAAGTAATTACAAGCATTAATGCTGCAAAAATGATTTTTCTCATGATTTGTATTTTTATATTTTAGTCAACTAAAGCGCACATCCCCAAATGGATGGGTCATCGTATTTTAATTCAGGCTCAATAATTTCCTCAATCTCCGGATAACCCAGCGAAAGAAGCATAGCTGCAATTTCACTTCGGCTGATTTCGTCGGTGTGCGAAACAACAACTTTTCCTGAAATAGAATCAATTTCAGCACCAAAAACGCCTTGCAACGTTCCCAGACTTTTCAAAGTTTTGTTTGTGCAGGTCATGCATTCCGATTTTGATATGATAAAAGTACTGTTCATAATTTTTTAATTCGTTTTTTGTTCTTTCTTTTTAAACATATCAAACAGCAAATATCCTAACACAGCTCCATAAACCACACTGATATACGGATTGGACGTTATGGGACAAGTCCCACTGACACAACCCACAAAGTGATAATAGGAAAAACCCACGATTGCTCCCAGCGTAATTCCGATTATTTTCAGCAGATGTTTTTTAATGAAATTTTTCATTCGGGATTTATTTTGTTTTGCAAATTAAGCACAATTGCACGATTTTATACAATCGATAATTTGAACGATTTGTTTGTTTTTCAAGGAATAATAACAATTCTTGCCATCTCTACGACAATTCAGTATTCCTTTGGCACGCATATCGGTAAGATGATGCGACAATAAAGATTGCTCGCATTTCAATTGCTCGCCCAACTGCGAAACAGTCAACTCTTCCTCTTGTGAAAGCAACGAAATAACACATAAACGCGTTCCGTGTGAGATGGCTTTCAGCGTGTAAGCTGCGTCGTCCATTAGAGTTATATCTGCTTGTGAATTCATGTTTCTTATTTTTCTGCAAATATATGAACATGTATTCATATATTCCAAATATATTTAGAATTTTTAATAAAAAAAGTTTCAAATCAGAAAGTTAGAAAAAAAACAAACAGTTTCCATCTTATTTTAATCGGTAATTTTAAAGAATAAAGTATCTTTGTGAGCTAAATACCGAAAAATGAGTCGTTCGATTACAAAAATATGTGAGGATTTTATTGCCGAGTTGAATCAGGCGATTGGTGAACAATCGTCGGAAAGCATTTTTGTACTCACCGATGAGAATACCAACCGGTTTTGTTTGCCACTGGCTTTGCAATCGGAGAAACTGAAAGGAAGTCATTTTATCACAATCAAAAGTGGTGATGAGCATAAGAATGTGGAATCGGCTGTTGAGATCTGGAAATACCTGAGTGAGAACGGTGCAAACCGTAAATCGTTGATGATTAATCTGGGCGGCGGAATGATAACGGATATTGGTGGTTTTACGGCTTCGACTTTTAAACGCGGAATGCGGTACATCAATGTTTCGACAACCCTTTTGGGAGCTGTGGATGCTGCCACAGGTGGAAAAACAGGAATCAACTTTATGGGGTTGAAAAATGAAATCGGTGTTTTTGCTCCGGCTGAAACGGTTTTAATTCATATCGATTTTTTTAAAACGCTGGATGATTTCAATTTGCGTTCGGGTTATGCTGAAATGGTGAAGCACGCGTTGATTGACACCCGCGAAGAATGGGAAAATGTATTGAAATTTGATTTGGAAAATATTGATTTTGATAAATTAAAAGAGTTGCTCAACCGGAGTTTCCGGATTAAAGAACGAATTGTCGAAGCAGATCCTTTTGAAGCAAACATCCGCAAAGCGTTGAATTTGGGGCATACATTTGGTCATGCTTTCGAAAGCTGGTCGTACAAAATAGAAAAACCGGTTCTTCATGGATATGCGGTGATGTGGGGCATGTTGTGCGAATTGTATCTGTCATTTTTCAAACTAAATTTTCCAAAAGAAGAATTACTTCGGCTCAAATATCTGTCGAAAGAATTTTACGGAACAATTCAGTTTAGTTGCCAGGATTATGAAGCACTTTACGAATTGATGACACACGACAAGAAAAACGAATCGAAGGAAATAAATTTTACGTTGCTGGCTGATATTGGCGATATTCGTATTAACCAAACGGCTACAAAAGAAGAAATTTTTGAATGTTTCGACTGGTTCAGAGAAGGATAAGACCCCCTAAATCCCCCAAAAGGGGGACTTAAAAATTTACGATAATGAAAAAGACATTAATAATAGGCGCAAGCAATAATCCTGAACGATATTCATATAAAGCTGCGGAACGGTTGCTTGCTTACGGACATGAAATAGAATTATTGGGACTAAAAGTAGTTGAAGTTTTTGGAAAAACCGTTGACACCGAACGCAAAGCTTACGAAGAATTGGATACGGTGACTTTATACGTCGGTCCACGAAATCAACCTGAATATTACGATTATGTGGTTTCGTTGAAACCCAAAAGAGTGATTTTTAATCCCGGAACAGAAAACAGAGAATTTGAAAATTTACTGACAAAATATGGCATTGAAGCGGAAGAAGCTTGTACGCTGGTACTTTTAGGAACCGGACAATATTGAGATATATGCCCCCTAACCCCCTAAAGGGGGAATTAGGTAGGAGAAAAAAAACATTTTATAAAATTAAATAAAGGATCAAATAAATACCGAAATATTCCCCCTTTAGGGGGTTAGGGGGCTGATTATGAAAATAGCATTAATAGGATATGGTAAAATGGGTAAAACCATTGAACGAATTGCAGTTGAACGAGGACATAAGATTGTGTCGGTCATTGATGTTGATAATCTGGATGATTTTGAATCGGATGCTTTTAAAAGTGCCGATGTAGCCATTGAATTTACGGCTCCACAGGTTGCGTTTTCAAATATCAAACGTACATTTGCTGCAGGAGTTCCAATTGTTTGCGGAACTACCGGTTGGACTGAAGCCCTTCCCGAATTAAAAAAGGAAATTGAAGCCGGCGGAAAAACCCTTTTCTGGTCGTCGAATTATAGTTTGGGAGTGAATATCTTCATGGCGGTAAATAAATATCTGGCCGGAATTATGAATCAGTTCCCTGATTATAATGTGGAAATGACTGAAGTTCATCATACTCAAAAGCTGGATGCGCCAAGCGGAACAGCCATTACGCTGGCTGAAGGAATTCTTGCAAATCTGGACAGAAAAGAAAGCTGGGTAAAAGAAACTGAAACCAAATCGACTGAATTAGCTATTAAATCAATTCGCGAAGGACAGTTTCCCGGCATTCATACCATTCGTTACGAATCGGATGTGGATTCGATTGAAATTACACACGATGCTAAAAGTCGTGAAGGATTTGCACTGGGAGCCGTAGTTGCTGCAGAATTTACTGCCGGCAAAAAAGGATTGCTGGGCATGGAAGATCTTTTAAAATTCTAATAAACACATAATAATAAATAACTTACAAGTTTAAATATGGATACTGAAAAACAAACCTCTCGCTTCGACAAACCGCTGAAACAATGGATTAAAGCCAGTATATGGTGTTTGATTTATATTTTATTTATTGTTTGGGTTGGTAATTTCTGGTGGTTACTCCTATTGCCCGTAATTTTTGACTCCTTTGTAACACATTTCATTCCATGGACCTGGTGGAAAAAGTCAAAAAACAAATCCTTTCTGACTGTAATGGGTTGGGTAGATGCTATTGTTTTTGCTTTGGTGGCCGTGTATTTCATCAATACATTTTTATTTCAGAATTATCAGATTCCAAGTTCATCGTTGGAAAAAAGCCTGTTGGTAGGCGATTTTTTATTTGTAAGTAAAGCCAGTTACGGACCACGCGTCCCCAATACACCGCTTTCATTTCCATTGGTTCAGCATACTTTCCCGTTACTGAACTGCAAATCATTTATCGAACATCCGCAGTGGGATTACAAACGGTTGAAAGGATTTGATACCATAAAACGAAATGATATCGTGGTGTTTAACTTCCCTACCGGTGATACCGTTTGTGTAAAAGTACAAAATCCTGATTATTATACTTTGTGTTTTGTGTATGGTCGCGAAATGGTTCAGAATCGTAAGGATCTTTTTGGAGATATTATTTATCGTCCGGTCGACCGTCAGGAAAATTATGTGAAACGTTGCGTTGCCATTGCCGGTGATTGGATGCAAATTAAAGATAATCAGGTTTATCTGAATAATCAGAAACAGGATAAGTATCCCGGAGTTCAGTATAATTACTACGTTCAGACCGATGGAACGCGTCTGGGTTCTGATCTTTTGGAAAGTTTGCATATCAGCAAAGACGACATTCAGATACTTGATAATGCAAACGAACAAGATCTTCAACTGATTTCCAGATTAGGTTTGAATGCAAATCTACCTGCTTACCATTTTCCTCTTACTGAAGAAAGTTATACAAAACTGTTGCAGGTTAGTGGTGTTATAAAAATTAAAATCGAACCGGCAGAGTTTGCAGGACCTGTTTTCCCGCTTGGAAGCCATAAAAACTGGAACCGCGATAATTACGGACCCATCTGGATTCCGAAAAAAGGAGCAACATTGGCTTTGAATGCGTATAATTTCTCTATTTACGAACGCTGTATTCGTGTTTACGAACACAACAAAGTGGAAGTGAAAAATGGCGAATATTATATCAATGATAAGTTGACCAAGACATACACGTTTAAAATGGATTATTACTGGATGATGGGCGATAACCGTCATAATTCGGCAGACTCCCGTTTCTGGGGTTTTGTTCCTGAAGATCACGTTGTCGGTCGTCCGGTAGCAGTTTGGTTGTCGTTGGATAAAGATAAAGGCTGGTTTGATGGCAAAATAAGATTCAATCGGTTCTTTAAGAATGCGGAGCGATGACCCCCAACCCCCTAAAGGGGGCTTAAGAGTTTGTTTGACTTCAGCTTATTTAGCTCCGGTGGAATATTATTCAGCGATAGCGAAAGCTGAAACGGTTTTTCTGGAAAATTGCGATTCATACATTAAGCAGACTTACCGCAACCGGTGTCATATTGCAACGGCAAACGGGAAACTGGCTTTAAGTATTCCGGTGGAGAAGCTGGCCGGAGAAAAAACCCTGACGCGTGATATTCGTATTTCGGAACATAACGACTGGCAAATTCATCATTGGCGCTCCATAGAATCGGCATATAATTCAACTCCGTTTTTTGAATTTTACAAAGATGATTTGTTGCCGTTTTACGAAAAAAAATGGGATTTCTTGTGGGATTTTAATCTTGAAATTCAGAACAAAATGCTGGAATTATTGGAATTACAACCCGATATTCTGCTTACAAAAGAATACAACCCGACTTTGTCCGAAAATATAATTGATTTGCGCGAAAGCATTCATCCTAAAAAAGATAATTCTATTGAAAACAAACCGTATTATCAGGTTTTTGAACAACGGTTTGGATTTCAACCGAATTTAAGTATTATCGATTTGCTTTTTAATATGGGGAATGAAAGTCAATTGATAGTCGGCCCCCTAAATCCCCCTAAAGGGGGACTTAAAGAGGTTGCATATAAATAGAGTATTTTAAAAAATTAGATAAAGTAATTCAAAAGTCCCCCTTTAGGGGGATTTAGGGGGCAAAATCATGGAAAATATAGATTGGAGTAATCTGGCATTTGGTTATATGAAGACCGATTGTAACGTACGTTGTGAATATAAAAACGGAGCATGGGGCCACCTGGAAGTTCACGAAAGTGAGTTTTTGACTTTGCACATGGCAGCCACCAGCCTTCATTACGGACAGGAGTCTTTCGAAGGATTGAAAGCGTTCCGCGGAAAGGATGGAAAAGTCAGGATATTCCGCATGAAAGACAATGCATTACGTATGCAGGATTCGAGTGCCGGAACGATGATGGCTCAGGTTCCCGTGGAATTATTTGAAGAAGCGGTGTTGAAAGTGGTGAAACTAAATGAACGTTTTGTTCCTCCTTACGAATCGGGTGCTTCGTTGTATATCCGTCCCGTACTTTTTGGAAGCGGACCGCAAGTTGGTGTAAAACCGGCTGAAGAATATATGTTTATTATTTTTGTTACTCCTGTTGGACCTTATTTCAAAGGCGGTTTTCAAACTACACCGTTTGTAATTATGCGCGAATTCGATCGTTCAGCACCGTTGGGAATGGGGAAATATAAAGTCGGTGGAAATTATGCTGCCAGCCTTGTTGCCGGACAGAAAGCTCACGAACTTGGTTATTCAAATATATTTTATCTTGACGCGAAAGAAAAGAAATATATCGATGAATGTGGTGCTGCCAACTTTTTCGGAATAAAAGACAATACGTATATTACACCAAAATCAAGTTCAATCCTTCCTTCCATTACCAACAAAAGTCTGATGGTGCTGGCAGAAGAATTGGGAATGAAAGTTGAACGCCGCGCGATTCCGGTGGAAGAACTTGCTACATTCGAAGAAGCAGGAGCTTGCGGAACTGCAGCCGTAATAAGCCCTATTGAACGGATTGATGATTATGACGAAAACAAATCGTATGTTTTTTCCAACGATGGAAAACCCGGAGAAATAAGCGCTAAGCTGTATAATAAACTCCGTGCAATTCAATACGGTGACGAACCGGATACACACGGTTGGGTGACTGTGTTAGTTTAGACCCCCTAAATCCCCCTAATGGGGGACTTTAATAATATGATTTCAAAATCCTCTGTTTTTCCTATCGGACAAATCAATAAAACGCATGGCGTAAATGGTGAAATGTCTTTTTCATTTACTTCCGACATTTTCGACCGGGAAGATGTTCCGTATTTTGTTTTTGAAATACAGGGTATTCTGGTACCGTTTTTTCTGGAAGAATATCGCTTCAAAGGAAGTACTACCGGATTGTTGAAGTTGGATGGCGTTACAACGGAAGAACAGGCACGGTCATTCTACGGATTGACCATTTACCTGCCAAAGAAATACCTCGAAAAAGTAGAAGATACGGAGATTGAACTGGATTATTTTGCAGGATTCAGCCTGATAGATGCCGAAAAAGGTTTATTGGGCGTAATATCCGAAGTGGACCAAACGACAGATAATGTGCTTTTTGTAATTCCTACTAAAAATGATGAATTATTAATTCCTGCCGGCGAAGAATATATTGAGGAAATTGACCACGACAAGAAAATTATCTATGTCCGGTTGCCGGAAGGTTTGCTGGATTTGTAACTGATAGTTCTGTTGCTGTAAATTCAATCAAATTGTATCGACTAATAAGAGTTATTAAAGTAATTCTTATCAGTCGATTTTTTCATTGTTATCATATAAGAAACAGCTTCTTATAATATCGCCCCGATGGGACTAATTCATAATTTTCATTATTCGGATTACCATAATATAGCTGCTATGCAGCAAATATTTGCAGTCCCATAGGGACGAAATTACGGTAGAATATTGTCCAATCCAAAATCATAGCCCTATCGGGGCGACATTATCCCGAACCTACACATAAACCGGTTTTAATATATAATCCGAAATGTTTATCAGACTAGAATGATTTCCTTTTCTTTATATTTTACAATTTATAAAAATTTGTTATTTTTGCAAAATAATTTAAGTTAACCTAAACCTAAATTATTCTATGGAAACAAGATATCTGAATTTATCAACCGATCTTTTGTTTTTAATGATGGCCCTGACTTTGCTTATCAGGCGCTCACCCAATAAGAGCTCAAATAATTTTCTGGGCCTGCTTTTCCTGTTGATTGCAGCTTACTGCAAGGTTATTAATGTCCATTTCCATACGGTCTTTACGAACAACATATCCCATCTCTCGTATTACCTCCCGCTCGATACCCTGTTGTTGATGTTGATGAGTCCGTGTATGTATTATTATGTGTTGTCGTTGCTAAACCCACCGATGAAACTCTTTCGCTGGCGTACACTTTTACATGGATTACCCTTACTTCCCTGTGTAGTATTTAATGTGCTGTTTTCTTACCGACCCGTTGAAGAGCGGGTAAACTGGCTGATTCACGATTTTTATTCCGGCAGCACGGAAATGCTTTTCATCAATGTAATATTGTATTTGCAACTAACTTTTTATCTTATTATCAGTTACAAGGCCATCCAGAATCAATTGAAAATATCGGTTTACGTGGAGAAAAACGGATTCAGAACCAATATATCCTGGGTCAGATTATTTCTGTTGATTAATATTGTATTTATACTGGCATCGTTGCCACTTTGTTTTTTAATAAACAATGAACAAACCAGCTTATGGATAGGACATATAGCTATGAATCTGGATTTTATTTTTCTGTTTATCATAGCGGCTTTTCGAATAGGCATGCTGGAACCTGAAAAAATGGAAGAAAAGAAAATTCCTTATCAAATTAATGAAGAACTGGCCGTAAGTTACTGGAAAACACTTAGAGAAAATATGGATGCATATAAACCTTATCTGGATGAAAACTGTTCGTTACGCTCTGTAGCTGCGGGTACCAAAATTTCAGAATCTCAACTCTCCAAAATCCTCCATGCGCACGGAGGAATATCTTTTGCCGATTTTATCAATGAATACAGGCTCAAAGAAGCCGTTATTGATCTGAAAGATAAAAGTAAATACCGAAAAACTATTGATACAATAGCCATAGACTGTGGTTTTGGTTCTCGCAGTTCATTTTACAGAGCTTTCGACAAAGCTTATCATACTACACCCACCGACTATCGAAAGCTGCACGATGAAAATCCTGAAGCGTAGAAGAATGTCTATCAAAAACCTGAAAGAATTGTCCTTTTTTGCCATGACCCCCAAACCCCCAACCGGGGGCTTTAAGACAAAGTATGCAACATTTTATTCAAAGATATTCTTCTCTTAGAATTACTCTTAAGCCCCCATTTGGGGGTTTGGGGGTCAAAACTAACCCAAAATGCCGCATTTTATAAAATAAGACAAAAATTACACCCAACTATCTTTTTAAATCTATAAACTTTAACACTACAACCACTCCTTTTCATTACACCTGACACAAACCATATATATATCCCATATTCAGCAGAATAACCCTGAAAGCAAATCAAGCACACCCCCTTATTTTCAATTTTAAACGTGTAGAATTTCAACAAAAATGTCCCATTTCTTAAAATGGGACATTCTGCATTATCCGCAATTATACATTTGTGCTCAACAAATAAATGCGGAAACACAATAGGTAATGAATCCAGCTTCGCGAATACATTTTCTTTGAAAATAAATATATCGGCAAACTTAGATTATATATTGTCGGACTTAGATTATATATCGGCAGACTTAGATAATATATTGGCAAAGTTAGATTATATACCGGCAAAGAAAGATTATATATTGGCGAACTTAGATTATTTATCGGTAGGGTTAGATAATATATTGGCAGACTTAGATTATATATTGGCAAAGCAAGATAATATATTGGCAGAGGAAATATAGTTGTTTTCCAACCCGGCGAAATAGTACGCAAATAAAATATAATATATTAAATATAAGCGATTTATAACTATAATTACTAACATTAAAATTAAAAAAAATGGCAGATTACATTCCATTATCCGATGCCGAATATAACGTTTGGCAATTTAATTTAATTGAAATTTTAGAAGCAAATGCTACTGCATGGGGCATTCCGCCCGAAGTGATTACTTCATTAAAAGCTGCTCAGGCACGCTGGACTGCTGCGTATGATAAAGCAAGTAACAAACAAAACCGCACCGCGGCCGATGTGATTACCAAAAAAGAAGCGGGTGATGATTTTACCGCCGAAATTCGTAATACGGTACAACAATGGCTGGTGCGTAACCCGAAAGTGACCGATGCCGACCGTGTACGGATGGGTGTTACTGTAAGGACTACCACCCATACACCGGTGCCGCCGCCTTCTACTTTTCCGGTGGGCAGTGTGGATTTTTCCATACGCTTGCAGCACACCATTTCTTTTTACGATCAGGCCTCGGCACACAGTAATGCCAAGCCCGAAGGAGTAACCGGATGCGAAATTTACCTCAAAGCTGATGGTGAAGCTCCTAAAAGCGTGGACGAAATGAATTTTCAGGGAACCTGTAGTGCGTCTCCGTTTGTAGTAAAGTTCGACAGTGCAAAAGCAGGTAAAACGGCCTGGTACTGGCTGCGCTGGGTAAACCGCAAAGGTGAACCCGGACCATGGAGTACGGCGATTAGTGCTATGATTGTGGGGTAGCACCTCACCCCTAACCCCTCTCCTTGAGGAGAGGGGAATAAGAAAAGGCGGAGCCGGTTCAGTAATTGCAAGCGCAATGAAACCGGTTTCCGCTTTATTTTTTTCCCTCCCGTGCGGATTTGAAATAAAGTATTTAGCATAAATTAAAAAAAATATATATTTTACCAATAATGTGAAAAATACTATTTATCTTTGGTGCTGAAATTAATTTCATGAAGTTATGAAAGCTTCGAAAATCATCCATCGCAACGAACCACGTATCCGTGTTGATTTTCCATATAATGCCGAAATGGTTTCGCTGCTACGACAAATAGCAGATGCCCGTTGGAGCAAAACCATGGGTGTATGGCATGTGCCCTACACAAGTGAGGCATTTGAACAGTTGAGAACATTGTTTCCGGATGTGGAATATGAGGCTAAGGCTGAGGCAAAGGCAGGTGGTAGTTTGAAAATTGAAGAGCAACATGGTACCATTACACAATTAATTGAAAAAACTGTTGATGGTTTTAATAATAGCGTAAAACCTGTTTTGCGAAAAGCAGAGAAATTGACTGATAAACAAAATCCTGAGGTGGAGATTACGGTGACTCCGATGCATCTGTATGTGAAGCTGCCCCGAAATGAAACCGATATTCAGTTTTTGAAATCATTTAAATACAGTAAGTGGGATAATGCAAATTATCAATGGGTGATACCTAATTACAAACGAAATCTGAGTTTGCTGCAATCGTTTTTTGAAGGTCGCAGGTTGCAGGTGAATGAAAAAGTTTCGCTGAGGGTAGCGGGTGAATCGGATCAACCAATCCTAGATAAAGGGCAATTTTTGGCTGTGAACGTGCATAACCGAACACTGAAACTTTATTTTGGGTATAATAAGGCTATGATTGATGCCATCAAACGCCTGGCATTGTACAAGTGGAATGGTACGGATAATTGTTGGACATTGCCTTACAGCGAGCCATCGGTTAAGTATATACGTGAGTTTGCGGTGGCAAATGGGCTGGAATGGATGTACAGGGAAGAAAAAAAACAGAAAGTATTGCACGGAAACCGAAGCGAAGTAATGACACGGGCAAATCCGGAAACATATCTGGCCAAACTCAGGGAGTTGCGTTACAGTTCGAACACGATTGATTCATATACTTTTATGTTTCGGGAATTTATCAATTATTATCAGGAGAAAGAGCTGGATGATATCACCGAGGAAGAAATTGTATTGTATCTGCAGTATTTGGTTACAGAACGGAAAGTATCGACTTCGTATCAGAATCAGGCCATCAATGCCATAAAATTCTATTACGAGCGGGTGATGGGTGGTCGGCGCAAAGTGTATCTGATAGAGCGTCCAAGGGAAGAAAAGTTTTTGCCTGAAGTGCTGAGCCAGCAAGAAGTTACAGCAATTATCAATGCTACTGATAATATAAAGCATAAGGCAGTATTAATGACTATTTATTCGGGCGGATTGCGGATTAGTGAGTTGATTAATCTAAAAATAAAGGATATTGACAGTGATCGAATGCAAATTCGCATTGAACAGGCAAAGGGAAAGAAAGACCGTTACACGCTGTTGGGACAAAAAACGCTGGAAGTATTGAGAAGTTATGTAAAGCAGTATCAACCCCGCGAATGGTTGTTTGAAGGGCTGAATTACGGACCATATTCCGAAGCGAGTATAAAAAAGGCGTTGCGAACGGCACTTGACAAGACGAAGATAACAAAACGAGTATCGCCCCATACATTGCGACACAGTTTTGCTACTCACTTGCTGGAAATGGGTACTGATTTACGTTATATTCAAAGTTTGTTGGGCCATCAGAGTTCTAAAACAACGGAAATATATACTCATATAACCATGAAAGGCTTCGATCAAATAAAGAATCCGCTGGACAGATTGGATATAAAATGAAAGTTGCCACAGTGGAGTTGAAGAAATAAAAAAGTGAAACATAACGTTAGGAAATTGACGTTTTTATACAGTTAGACAAAAAAGAAAAAGGAGAAAAAACGCAACCTGACTTTGTGACTGACGAACCTTGTTGCGTGGATAGATGAATATTTTGAGTTGACTGAATTGGAAATGCTAAAATATATAAGAGCACCTATGTTAAATTAGCAATAAAATAATAAAACACTAATTAATAAACAATTACTAATAAAAATACCCAATGCTAAAGTTTATATAAGGTCACCTAGGTGACGATATAAATTGTTGTCTGCAATTGTGAAAAAACAAAGAAACAGCACATTGTGGGCGGAAAACGTTTGAATCGAAATTCGAAGTTGGAGAACTT
>Ga0302215_10001950_pt1 | contig 14415 bp, 12 predicted proteins | sample II_Fen_N3_1_FD_194580 | JGI IMG/M metagenome (GOLD analysis project Ga0302215, IMG submission 194580) | Peat permafrost microbial communities from Stordalen Mire near Abisko, Sweden - II_Fen_N3_1 | ecosystem: Environmental > Terrestrial > Soil > Wetlands > Permafrost | place: Sweden: Abisko...
TATTGGCGTGAGACAGGCGATATTTCTGTATGGAAAGGCATTGCACAGGATGCACTGATCATGAATATCGATGACTTGCTGTGCGTTGGAGCCACGGATAATATTTTATTATCGTGTACCATTGGCCGGAATAAGAACCGAATACCCGGAGACGTGATTTCAGCCATTATAAATGGCACTAATGAGCTGGTGGAGGAATTGAGAGGTATGGGCGTAAATATTTACCCTACGGGCGGCGAAACGGCTGACGTGGGCGATGTGGTACGTACCATCATTGTCGATAGTACGGTGACCTGCAGAATGAAAAGGAGTCAGGTAATAAATAACGCTAATATCAAGGCAGGAGATGTAATAGTTGGTCTTTCGTCATCAGGTCAGGCTACCTATGAAAAAGAATACAACGGAGGTATGGGTAGCAACGGGTTAACTTCCGCACGCCATGATGTCTTTGCCAATTACCTGGCAGTGAAATACCCTGAAAGCTACAATCCCGATATACCGCAGGATCTGGCATATTCAGGGTCAAAGAAGCTGACTGATGAAATTGAGGGTCTGGGAATCAATGCCGGAAAACTGGTACTGTCGCCAACACGTACCTATGCACCGTTTGTAAAAAGATTGCTTGAAGAAATGCAACCTCATATTCACGGGATGGTGCATTGCTCCGGTGGTGCCCAGACAAAGATTCTTCACTTTATCGATAAACTGAAAGTAGTAAAAAATAATATGTTCCCTGTACCACCTTTGTTTCAACTTATTCAAAAAGAATCGGGTACTGACTGGAAGGAAATGTATAAAGTGTTCAATATGGGACATCGCCTGGAAGTTTACCTCCCGGCAGAACATGCCCAACAGGTAATCGATATCTCAAGATCATTTAATATAGATGCTCAGATCGTTGGATATTGCGAAGCTTCCGATAAGACTGAGTTGTTGATTGAAAGTGAGTTTGGGAAGTTTGAATATTAAGAAAGAAATAATCAGGAATAAAATTTTTAATTTTTTATTCCTGATTATTGTATAAGTGAAATGATCTGATTTAAAATCACAAACACTTTTGAATGAAAAAAATAATGTTGGTCTTTGGAACGCGACCAGAGGCAATAAAGATGGCTCCTTTAGTAAAAGAGTTTCAAAAATATCCTGATCAGTTCGAAACCATTGTTTGTGTTACAGGGCAGCATCGTGAAATGCTTGATCAAGTGTTAAACCTGTTTGACATTACGCCCGACTATGATTTGAATATCATGAAACAAGGTCAGGATTTATATGATGTGACTTCCAGGGTGCTTTTAGGAATGAGGGGTATATTAATTCAGGTGCATCCTGATTTAGTAATAGTACACGGAGATACCACTACCTCAACTGCTTCAGCATTGGCTGCATTTTATCAACAAATACCAGTTGCACATGTGGAAGCTGGATTGAGAACCCATAATATTTATAGTCCGTGGCCTGAAGAAATGAATCGGTTGATTACAAGCCGGATTGCAGCATTTAATTTTGCACCCACCCAACTTAGTAAAACTAATTTACTGGAAGAAAGGATTGATGATAATCGGATTGTTGTTACAGGAAATACCGTGATAGATGCCTTATACATGGTTCTTGAAAAGATCAGGAGCAATAATGAAATGAGTGATTCTCTAAAAATGAGTTTGCTTGAATCAGGTTATTCAGTAGATCGATTAAATGAGAATCGACGGTTGGTTTTAATTACAGGGCACAGACGCGAGAATTTCGGAGAGGGATTTATTAATATATGTTCTGCCATTAAATCATTAACCGAAAAATATCCTCAGGTTGATTTCGTTTATCCAATGCACCTCAATCCGAATGTTCGAAAACCAATACAAAAGGTCTTTGGTGATGACTCATTAAGTAATATGTTCTTTATTGAGCCCCTGGATTATCTTCCTTTTGTTTATCTAATGGAAAAATGTGATTTGATTTTAACCGACAGTGGTGGTATTCAAGAAGAAGCTCCAGGTTTAGGTAAGCCCGTGCTGGTTATGCGCGACACCACGGAACGACCGGAAGCATTGGAAGCAGGGACAGTGAAACTGGTAGGAACAAATTATGAAAAAATAGTGTTTGAAGTTTCAAATCTGTTAGATAATCCTGGTTATTATGAAAAGATGAGCAAAGCACAAAATCCATATGGGGATGGACATGCATGTGAGAGGATTGTGAAACACCTTTTAGAGGTGTTTTAAATGAAGTTGCTTTGATGCTTTCAATTACTATAATGGATCCAATGTGAAATTATAGTTACAATAAATTCAATAAAAACGCCTTCAAAAAACTAATTTTTGAAGGCGTTTTTATGAGACGTGATTGCTATAATAAAGATCCAATATTTGTTGTAAAGAGTTTTACTGCTATGGCCAGGATGCTGATTCCAAAAAACTTACGAAAAATATAAATACCTCCCTCACCAATTATCTTTTCTATTTTTGAAGTTGATTTAAGAACAAAGAATACAAAAATTATATTCAGAATCAAAGCTGTAATGATGTTCTCGGTGGCATATTCAGCCTGTAAGGAAAGTAATGTTGTAAATGATCCGGGTTCTGCAATAAGGGGGAATGCAATGGGAATAATTGAAGAACCTCCATCTGGTCCGTGATTACGGAATAAAAAGACCTGTTGAAACTTGTTTCAACAGGTTTTTTGTCGTTTAAAGCTGTATAAAAATAATAAAACAATGTTTGTTGTAATAAATTAAAAATATTACATTTGTACGATTATTTGTAATTATTAACAATATATCTTTATATTTGATTACAAAGGATAATTAATTTTATTATTGGATATATTTCTAGTAAATAATAGTATAAATTTAAAAACTTAAGTCATGAAAAAACCGAAATTCTTTATCGCTTCATTTTGCTTTATTTTAAGTAGTTTATTCACTGCAAATGGTCAGTGGAGTCGAGTTGCACCAAATACTTATCTTACTACGAGTAGTGATATGGTAGGTATAGGAACAAGTATTCCTAAATTCAATCTTCATGTCAAAGGTCTTAATCCAAATTCAGACATGATGACTCTTGGTTCTACGACAACAGGGAATTTCGCTTTAACCAGTCAAGATGGAAACGCCTATGGTTTGTTTGCAGGTGTAAGTGGTACGGGGCGAGCATGGCTTCAGGTAGGACGATATGATTCTAATACGGCTTATGACTTGACATTGCAGGCTGCTGGAGGAAATGTCGGTATTGGAACTTTAGTGCCAACAAATATCCTCGATGTATCAGCAATAAATGGACAAGGAATAAGAATTGGAAAACTTGGTGACGCTGGAAATTTTACAGTTCCTTTGAATTCTCTTTCTTCTCAACTTAACATCGATTTCACAGGATTTAGAGATAATACTCCCGATCAGATAGGAGCCCGTATATCTGCTTTACGTTTTAATTGTTATCAATCCAATGTGTCGGCAGTTCAAAAAACAGGACTGGCTTTTTATACAAATCCATTTGGAGTGAATAGTGGAACAACGGATTTATCCGAAAGAATGCGTATTACACCAGAAGGTTTTATCGGGATTGGAACTAATGCACCAATGAATTTACTAGATGTAAAAGGAACTATCCATGCTCAACAAGTTTTAGTAGATATGAATAACTGGAGTGATTTTGTTTTTGATAAGAAATACACCCTAATATCGTTAAAGGAGGTAAATACTTTTATCGAAGTCAATGGTCATTTGCCCAATATCCCTTCAGAAGGTGAAATAAGAGAAAAAGGAGTAAATGTAACAGACATGCAAGCGAAGTTATTACAGAAAATTGAAGAACTTACATTGTATGTGATTGACCAAGATAAGAAAATAGAAAAGTTACAAAAGCAAATTGATAATAAATAATAATATTCTTTTAATCTATAAATCAAATATTCATAATTATGAAACGATTAAAAAAATGCATTTTACTTTTATTTTTGTTCATAATACCAAATCTATATGCTCAATTAAATAACTTTATAATTGGGTGCTATTCTTATAAAAATTATGAATATAATTCTAATATAATATCAAATTCAATAGCGCCATGGGATATAAATTTAAGTTCTTTTTTACAAACAATAAAGAATTATAATTTTAATACTATGTATTTTGAAACAAATGAAACAGGTTTTAGACAAGTATCTTTAGATATGTTAAATGAGGCTAGTACTGTAGGTTTAAGATCATTATTTCAAACAAAGCCATTATATTCTTGTAAAGACAATCAGAATTCCCAATTGCCATTTAATTTACAAGATGCTAACATTACTTTGGATCTTTATGACAATGCGAATTTATTAGGGTATAATATAATTGATGAGCCTTCTACCAGTGATCTATATAGTATACCTAATTATGCGAATGTTATAAAAGAACATAATAATTCTTTGTTGCGATGGGTTAATTTAAGGTGTATATGGGATGAATTCGGAACGGATAATAATTATCGAAACAATTATCTTCAAAAATATATAGACACTTCAAAACCAAACATACTATCTTTTGATCAATATCCTTTAGAACATGTTAGCGGTAATCTTAAGCATACTAATTTTTTTAAAGCATTATATGATATGGCTTTGAAGAGTGTAGAGAATTCAGTACCTTTTATCTTTGTTACTACCCCATTAGATAATATTGAATCAGCAACTACTGTTACAAATGTAACTAATTATACTTATTTGTCTGCAAAGAGTATTGCAAAATTTAATTACACTATTTATGCGGCTTTAGCATATGGTGCTAAAGGAATAGCATATTGGCCAGGTTTTGAATGGGTTGAACTGAATGGATATCCATTTAAGCTGCATTATGACCTAGGAACATTAGATTCTTTAAAATTACTTCATGGTAAATTGACAAGTAGTTCTATTAGTAATGAACTCTTATCTCTCAACTTTGCTAGCGCATATCATAAATCTTTTGTAAATACTATTGGTGCAACAAATACATCAGGCTCAATCTTGAATGAACAAATTCATGATTTCTGTTCATGGAATAATCTGGGCGATGATAAATATGCTCAACAAGTATTTGAGTATCCTTCAACGCCGTATGATATAATCACTGGTTCTGATGCTTATTATGATCCATTAGTTATTTCGTTTTTGACTAATAATCAAGGTAAAGTATATTTTTGGCTTTTTAATAAAAGTCTTTCTAATTCCTTGAATTTTTATATGGTAGGAAAAGCAAACGTAGTTGGATTTAGAGATGTATTAAACGATATAACCTATCAAACAACGAGACCATATATTGAATTAGCACCGGGTGAGGCGAAGTTGTTTACAACTACCTCTAGTACAATTAATCCAATAAATTATACAATAAATAATAACAAGGTGTACGATGGAGTAAATTCAATTAGCGGTGAAGATCACTTTTACCCTTTTGAATCTGCGAATCAAATAACGTTGAATAATGTAACTTTTGCATCGAACTCTACCAAGAGTTTTATGGCTAATCAGATTGTCATTAATCCGGGAGTTGCAATAAATCAGGGTAGTACAGTCCGCTTATCTGCTTATAAGGACTGTAATACTTTCTCTACTACATCGGCACCTAGTGAAGTACCTCATAAGAAGGGTGTTGATAATCAAAAGATACTTTTGGTAGAACCTCAGCTCTATCCAAATCCAACTCATGACAACTTCATGGTCAATACAAATCTTGAGGAAAATGAAAAAATTAATATTGCTATATATGATAATATGGGAAAGTCAATAAAGGTCGTTCAATCGGTGAGTCAGGAAACGAGTATTTCATTACAAAATCAGCCGGCAGGAATCTACCTTGTGCGGTTTACGAGAAAAGATAAAACATATAATTACAAAGTTGTGAAATTATAGTTACAATAAACTCAATAAAGACGCCTTCAAAAAACTAATTTTTGAAGGCGTTTTTATGAGACGTGATTGCTATAATAAAGATCCGATATTGGTAGTAAATAGTTTGACAGCAATGGCTAACAGGATAATCCCAAAAAATTTACGAAGAATATAAATACCTCCTTCGCCAATTATCTTTTCAATTCTGGACGTTGATTTCAGTACAAAGAATACGAAAACCATATTCAATACCAGTGCAGCAATGATATTCTCCGTGGCATATTCTGCCCGAAGTGTAAGTAGCGTTGTAAATGACCCGGGACCCGCTATTAGGGGAAAGGCTATTGGAATAATGGAAGAGCCACCTTCTGGTCCATGGTTGCGGAATATCTCTACATCCAGGATCATTTCGAGTGAAAAGATAAAAATAATCAACGAACCGGCAACGGCGAAAGACTGGATATCAACATTAAATAGTTTTAGTACTGCTTCTCCCGAAAACAGAAACCCAATCAGAATAAAAAAGGCTACCACACTCGCCCGGAAAGAATAAACAACTAACCCTTTGCGTTTAATATTGAGAATTATAGGAATGGATCCTAGAATATCAATAATGGCAAAGAGTACCATGGTAGCACTCGTTATTTGGATTAAGCTGAAATTCATAGTTGTAGTCCTCTGTTTTATATTCGTCAATTTTCAATTTTCTACTAATAATCTCAATAATAACAATGAAACAAATGCTATTTTTTATCTTTTAAACAACTATCATTTATTTCAATTGCTTTAAAGTTTCCAGATTTACCTTCTTTCTTTCTTTATCAAATACCCAACCCCATTTATTAAAATACTTCATCATATTAAATATATGAATAAACAGCATTCTCTTGCTTATATATGAACTTTGAGCATGGTAATGAGTGATTGATACATCTGGATAAAAAACAGTCCTGAATTGCCTGTGAATACGTCTGGTTAAATCAATATCCTCCGGATACATAAAAAATCGTTCATCAAACAAACCCACTTGCTTAAGCGCTTCTGTTCTTAAAAACATAAAACAACCTGACAGATAGGGTACATCCATCACCTGATTATATCCGGATTCACGTAGCTCAAACTTTTCCGTATGCTTCTTTGTCCAGCTTTTAGGTAAGAACCTCCTAACAATCAAATCAAAAGGTGTAGGAATCAGTTTGCAAAGATACTGAATTTCTCCGTTCGGATAGAGGATGTTGGGCATTAATAATCCAATTTCCGGATTATTATTCATAAATTGTTCAATTTCTGTGAGAATGGAAGGGTCAAAGGAGATATCCGGGTTTATCACCAGGTGGTAGGGGATACCTTGTTCTATTGTTTGGCGGATAGCGATATTATGAGCAGAACCGTAGCCAAGGTTTTTACCTGTGAAAACATAGCTTACAGATAGTTTTTTAAAATTGGTGTTTTCAGTTGGTGAGTTATCAATAACGAAGATTTTGGAAACCCCTTTCCATTTTCTCAGTGTTTCTATCAATGGAGATATCTCGTTTAATTGAGTCTTGTACAATACAATTGAGACGTTTATCATGCGAATTTGAATAAAAGGACTTAAGTTTAAAATTATATTGTTCAATTATTTTCTTTTCATCAAAAAAATCTAAAATACGTTTTCTTCCATTTTTACCAAATTGTTGTCTATCTTCAAAGCTTGTATTATACATTAACTCCATCTTTTTTGCTAAATCAAGAATGTCTCTTGGTTCGCAAATGTATCCGTTTACGTTGTCAATTATCAATTCATTACACCCGACATTATCAGTGGTAATTATTGGACGTTCCATGCACATGCCTTCCATAAGGCATCGTGGCACTCCTTCCATGTAATAGGAAGGCAAAACAACGCAATCAGAATTTATAATATATTTCCTAACGTCTATTGATTCCCCTAAATAATTGATAAAGCCGGAATTGTGCCATTTGTTTACAATGTCAATAGAAATATTCTTATTACTCTCTTTTTCGATTTTCCCCAGCAATTGACATTCAATATTCAAACCTTTCTCTATTAAAATTTGAGCAGCCTGAACATATTCTTCAATTCCTTTTTCTTTAATTAATCTTGATAATAATAAAAAAACCATCTTATCAGATTCTTTTGATTTATCCTGAGGCAAGTAGTAATTTGAGTCCACACCTTCACTTTGTAAAATAAAAGCTTTATCAGCCTTAATAATTTTATTTTCAATAAAAGTATTTTTATCATTTGAATTTAAAAACCAAACCTCTAGAACTTTACCAAGTGATAACCGATAAAGGGTTTTAATAAATAAATTAAATATGTTTTTTTTGTTGAAGGAAAATCCTAGGCCTGTTGTAATTGCAATTGAAGGTATTTTAAGTATTCTGCAGGCTATTGATCCGTAGATGTTGGGTTTAATGGTGTAATGAAAAATAAAATCAATCTTATTTTCTTTGTAAATATTGTAAAATTGATTCGTTAGCTTTATATCTTTCAGGATACTTTTTCCTTTTCCATCAATGTCAATAGGAATAAATTTGATTTCTTCGACCTGAAACAACATGGAGTATTCATCTTCGGGTGCTATAGCAATGACCTCATATCCTTTTGATATGAAATTCCTCATAACTCCCAAACGAAACTTATATAATGAGAAGGATGTATTTCCTACGAATGCAATTTTATTTATTTTATCGGGATGCAATATTTTCGTAGAGTATTGTTTTTTCATGGGACATAGATTTTTTCATTAAAAGTGGTATTCGCACTTTCCCTTTTTATTTCTGAATCCATCAAGATATGCATGGTACGTGTACCTTATGTATGATTTTTTCTCATTCGACAGCATTAGGTAGACTATTAAACGTAATAAATTAAAAATTATTTCGCGAATTTTATATCCATTTGAAATATATGGACATTTTATCATAAATATGCTGTTTCTGAATAAGTAATATTTACGTAAAGGGGAGTGTAAAGATATTTTGCGTCCAAAAACACTTACCCTTTTTTCACCAATTACATGATTCATTTGGGCTCTTGGAGTTGCAAAAAGTTTATATCCTTTTGAAATCGCTCTAAATGACCATTCAACATCAATATAGTCAATGAAAAAATCTTCATTCATTAAGCCAACTTCTTGAATGACAGAAGTTGGAATAAGGCAGCCTGATGCAATGAGAAAGGAAGCTTCAACGGGTTCTTCTTTTGGCAGCTTGCGATCAATAAATGGTCCAACATATTTTGTAATTGGATACTGCTCCCCGGTTTCTTCGTTGTAATAGGTAGGTCCGATGGCTCCAACCTTGATACCTGGTTTCAGTAAGGCTTCGTAGTCGGATAATAGATTTGAAACAAAATTTTCTTCAATCAGTGAATCGTCATCCAAGAGTAATATATGGGTGGCTTTTTCTTTAATTGCAATCTCTATTCCTTTGTTTTGAGCATAGCCGAGGCCCTTGTTTTCTCTGTTTTCAAAAACAGTGATTTTATTTTGGGATTCAATTCCTGTTAATTCTTTTATCAGTTCAGTTGAATTATTAGATCCATTGTCAATAATAATAATTAACTGAACTTGTTCCAGAAGCCTGTTGATTTGTTTCTTTAGCGCATTTATGCTAGGATTGTAAGTGACTATTATTGTTGCAGTTTTTACGAACATTTTAGGGGTGTATTTTCTGATTAAATATTTAATGTCGTTTTATTAAGAGATAAATTTCTTAAATGTATATTTCGAGTATTCTTTGTTTTTGAAGATGATATATTGTTTTATTGATCGAAGAAATAATTTTAATTTATAACTAATAAAATGACTTACCCTTAATTCTTTTACAAACATTTTTTCAGCATTCAGAAAATCAATATGCCTGCTTATCGAAACTTCTTTCTCGTAGTTTTGAAAAGATAAACTATGATTGATCGAAGTGTCTAACACATATACTTTTTTCTTTTGAAGATAAATCTGATTATAATACCAATGGTCAAGCATATCTAATGGGTATTTTTCAGAGAATCCACCAAGTTCTTGGAGGAATCTAATATTCAATAATGATAAAGAATTAAATGCAACTATCCTACCCAAATTGTAACCTGTTGATTTTATTTTATTTTCCCACCAACCAATGTTACTTATTGTTTTTGGTGAAAGAACAGTCTCTTTATCTATAAGTATAGGCACAATTGCTACTAAATTTTCATCTTGAATTGAATTCAATTTGTTATCAAGTTCAATTAAATATTCTATGGTAACTTCAGTATCCTGATCAAGTAATAACAACCATTTTGAAAAGTTTTCTATCCCGTAATTTAATGCGAAATTATATGCTTCAGGCAGTTTGCCACTTTTAACTGAATTGATAATTATCACATTTTCAGTTTCTTCAATTTTATATTCAGGACTGTTATTGTAAACAATAATTTTGTAGTCTAATTTTGTTTTTTTTAGGTGCTTGCTTAATGTCTGGAAAGAAATGCTTTCATATAAGTTTTTTTTAAAGAGTGTAATGATGATTACAATATTCTCATTCTTTTTCATTCAGTCTTTTTTTTAATGAGAATAATTCATATTTTGTTATTAGAAAAGGTAAAATAGCAATAATTATCCGTTTTAAATTTAAGGATAAGTTCGTGAAAAACATTTCAGCTCCATATTGCATTATAATCTCGTATAGAAAAAGGGAATAAATTATAATATATAATATGTCTCCATTTTCAACTTTTTTAAAGATACCACCAAACAATAATCCTAAAATAATAGCAAAAATGCCTATGCCAGTCAGTCCAAAGTCCTTATAAAATGGATATAAGACAGTATATGTATTTGTTCCGACCCCAACATATGTGAAATTTAAAAGAGGATCAATTGGTTTGGTCTTTGTAAGGCCAAGTTTATACTGAATAGCATAAAAGATTCTAAAAACATTTTCTCCTGATTGTTTTGTAGAATTGGGTTTTATAGTTTCAAATGCAGGAGCTGGAGATAATATGTATAATTCAAGCAATTTGTTTTTGTGGACATTAACGTTTGTTCTTGAACGTAAAGATTGAATGGAAAAAAAAATGAATAACAATAGGATTCCTCCAAAAAAAACATGTTTTATTCTAATTATTTTCTTTGAATATAGAATAAATATTGTTCCCAAAAATAAGATGAGGAAATGTAATTTTCCCATTGAGAAAAAACCAAAGGCAGCATACATAAAGAATAGAATATATACACGTTTCTTGTTTTTATTGGAATAAAACATCAACTCAATAAAATAACTCACAAGCCAAACTACCACATAAAATGGGTTTGTGTCTTCAATGTTAATTTCCTTAAGAGCTCCAATTGATGCCATTCTTAAATCAGACATCCAATTCGTAGAGGCACCTAATGAAATGATTTTGTAAGCTTCGAGAATTAAAAGGGGGAATGTTAGCAATGAGAAGTAGTACAATATATTTCTTGCTAGAGGGCTTGGTTCAGTTATTTCTCGCTTTTTTTGTGCCAATGACTGTGCAAACAATGAGGATATACAGAATAAAGTCACCCAAATGGAAATTGCAGTTAGGAATTTGTCTGTAAGTTTATTTAATTCGCCACCAAAAAGGATGTATAATAATATTACAACAAACCAGATGCCAGAAGTTAGAACGCTGGGTGAAAATATGTTACTTTTAGAACATATGAAGCTTATGATTAGAATTGATAGAAATAAGATTAGAGAAAAATACATTGTCGATAAATTAGGTTAAAAGAATAAAATCAACATAATAATGTAATTTAAAAAAATAAGTGTTGTAACTGTCATTTGTAAAATAAATACTTTCTACTAAACCAAAACATGCCTAATAAGACAGTTAGTTCGGTTAGTAAAAGTGAAATTGCAGCCCCGATAGCATGTAAATAGGGTGAAAGAACCAATATGCTTAAAAGAGCCACTATGCCTGCAATAAAATAAGTTCGTTGAAAGTATTTTTTATCTGATTCTGTTCCCATAGCAAGAATACCTAACTGCCCAAAAACTCCTCCCAAAGCTATAAATATCGGTATAACTGACATAATTCTAAAGATAGCCAGAGTACCTTTGTAATCTTTTCCTAAAAAATCAACTAAATAAGGTGACAAAAAAAACATAATAATAAAAACTCCTAACATCATAATAAAGACAAATATACTTATTTTTCGAATAAGTTTACTTGCTTCGTGGGTATTATGAACTGATAAGGAGCTGATTTTTGGATAAAACGATTGTGTTACTGGTATTAAGATTAGGGAACATAAACCACGCATTATTTTTTCTACTGCAGTATATTTTCCTACTTCAATAGGATTCGTAAAATAAGCAAGAATAACTGCATAACTTGCCCAATAGATACTTACTGCTGCTGTTGAAAGAAATATAGGGTAACTTGCTGATATTTCAATTTTGATTTCACGAAAAGTAGTTTTAAACCAGTTAGATATATAATTGCTTCTCACAAGGATAACTCCTGTAATGATGGCGCCCAATACATATACCGCTGATTGAATAGCAGCAGCTAATAAGTAGTCATTTGGCCCTTTTACTAAAACAAATGTTAAGGGGAGCAGTAAAGCCTTTGAAATGATGTTTACAAATGATATTATTCTGATTTTACCTAATCCTTGAAAGAGCCATATAAATGAAAAAGTGTTAGCAACGACCATTAAAAACATTACAAGCATGGTGGAGCTGTAAATTTTAAATCGTGGAATAGCAAATGCAAAAAAAAGTAAAATGAAGAAACTGAGTAACATAAGCCCTAATTTTGCAAATAAAGTAGAGCTTACAATTTGTTCCAATTTTTCTTTGTTGCCTATGTTGAGAGCAACTCGCTTAGTTGCGCTTAAATTAAATCCAAAATCCACTATCAACATTAAATATTGTATAACTGAAAAAGAAAAACCAATAAATCCGAATTTTTCGGCACCTAATGTTACCATTAGATACGGGAAAACCAGTAGTGGAAAAACATAGTTAACACCTTGTAATGCCAGAAGATATAGGGTGTCGAGTATCTCTTTTTTGTGTTGCGATTGAATGCCGTTAATCATTTGTTTCAGGTTAACTGTCTATTTTGTCGTTTTTATTGCTTTATACCTACAATTATTTGATGGATCGGAGGTATGAAGTATTGTGAAACCACTTTAATATTCAAATGTTCAAAAATTTCTTTTAATAAATTTGGGCTGTAAACGTGTTGGTGCAAACATCTATTTTCAATATTGTTTTCGCATCTTGCTTTGAAAGCTTCAAAATCCTTACTGACTACTGGGTCAAGATCAAGATCATGAAGTCGTAAAATTTCCTCTAAATGAGTCATATCACTCTCATCTATATTATTGTTGAAGTCTTCTATTAGATGTGCGAATTGAGTATAGTCCCTTTTTCTATCAAATGTAAATCTTTTATCGGGGAGTACCAGCATTATACTGCCCCCTTTTTTTACTATTCTCAACCATTCGTTTAGAGCTTTTAGAGGGTTTGCTATATGTTCCAGGTTATGACATGAAAGTATAAAGTCATATTGTTCATTTCCAATTCCTGACAAATCCATACCTTCGGCAATGATTTGCTTCCCTTTTTTATTGGTTAAATAGTTGTAATCTTCCGAAATGATATTGCCTTCCCAAATTGTACTGTTGCTGAAATTGCAGCCATCTATTTCTTTAGCAATATGATATACTGGCAAAAGTTGATTTGAAAAGAGACTGCTAGGTCCACCTATTTCGAGTCCTTTTTTACAGGTAAATAAGGTTTGAAATTTGGAAAAGTTATTCAGATACTTATTTCTCTGACTATATAGAAGTAATTTGGATTTAAAGGAAATCCAGTAAATTTTATAATAATGAAGATATTTCAACATACCTGTTTCGTTAATTATTAGATTGCTACTCGTATTTCTCCATCTTATCTTCAATACTTACATCTCCTTTCGAGCTTTGTATCTTGATGTAGGTCATCAGACTGTCGGCACCGGCTTCGTAGCAGGCTTCCTGGGCTAGTTTTACCACTTTCATGATGTCATCGTACGTTCCTTCCATTACGGTCTCGAAAGGGCATACTTTGTATCTTAATCCGGAGTTGGCAATTACTTCGATGGCTTTATCCACCAGGGTGTAGGGGTGTATGGTTTTTGAGGTAGGTAAAACCTGCAAGGCTATATTAACTATTTTGTCCATTTTTGTTGTCTGTTGTTTAAAATAATATGATGTAACGTCGATTACTATTAAAAATTGTGTCGGAAGTGTAATAAAAAATTATTCTGTTACTGCTAATAAAATACTCTTGTTTTAAAATAAAAAACCCGAAATTTCTTTCGGGTTTTTGTGTCATATAGTCTTACCGACAATTATTCAGCAATCACTTCTTCTGCTGGTGCTTCAGTTGGTGCTTCTGTCGTTGCTTCTGCAGGAGTTTCAGCTACAGTAGCAGCAATAGTGGCTGCAATAGCGTCTTCTTTTTTCTTGGCAACTTCAGCAGCTTTTGCTTTGTTGACTTCTGTTTCTGCTTTGAAACGTGCTTTTAAGTCAGCTTGTTTTTCGGCAACCAATTGTTCTTTTGTTTTGC
>Ga0302215_10001951_pt1 | contig 14406 bp, 12 predicted proteins | sample II_Fen_N3_1_FD_194580 | JGI IMG/M metagenome (GOLD analysis project Ga0302215, IMG submission 194580) | Peat permafrost microbial communities from Stordalen Mire near Abisko, Sweden - II_Fen_N3_1 | ecosystem: Environmental > Terrestrial > Soil > Wetlands > Permafrost | place: Sweden: Abisko...
CAAAGACTGTTTATAACGAATCATTTGCAGCTAATAGTTTTGGAGCCATTGGGTTAAAACCGATTTATCAACTCACCAAAGAGCTTCACTTACGAGGTGAGGCTTATTGGTTTGTCCCCTATCAAACAATTATGAGAGCGAATGATAATTCTGCTTATTTGTCAGCACCATTCAAGTCATCGCAGTTCATGGCGGAAAGCACATTGGTCTTCAATTTTAAACTGGCTTCGATAGGAATGTATGTTAACTATTTCAGTACGGCGCCAAGTAAATGGAATTTTGGGGTTAATATCGGCTATTTGTTATTTAACCCTAAGTTTACTGACTAAAAACAAAAGAGAGAAACCCGCTGTGGATTTCTCTCTTTTATGTCATTAAAAGTAATGCGATTACACGCGTCTTTCTTTGATACGGGCTTTTTTACCGGTAAGTGCACGTAAATAATACAATTTAGCGCGACGAACTTTACCACGTTTGTTTACGGTAATGCTTTCGATAAATGGTGAATCCAATGGAAAAATACGTTCAACACCTATGTTTCCAGAAATTTTGCGAACGGTGAAGCGTTTTTTGCTTTCGTGTCCTGAAATTTTGATAACATCACCACGGAACTCCTGAATACGTTCTTTGTTTCCTTCGATAATGCGATAAGCAACTGTGATTGTATCACCGGCTTTAAACTCCGGATGATTTGTTTCAACCAAAAATGCTTGTTCTGCAACTTTAATTAAGTCCATTATTGCTTTTTGTTATTGATTAATATTATGCGCAATATTCACAGACCTCACTTATTCTGTCAGAGATTACGCTAAAATTGGACTGCAAAAGTACTGCTTTTTTTCTAATACGCAAAAGTTTACCTCTATTTTTCGGTGATTGTTGAATAATATATATAAAATAAGCAAGTAAACAATCTTACTTTAGTTGCTGTTAATCAGATGAATTACAAAACAAAACAGTTATTGAATAATTTTCGTTACCTTTGCACCCTCAAAAAAAAAGATTGTGTTACATGCAGAAAATTAGAAACATTGCTATTATTGCCCACGTTGACCACGGAAAAACTACGCTGGTTGACAAGATGTTATTAGCCGGACACTTGTTCCGCGATAACGAGAATGCGGGAGAGTTGATTATGGATAATAACGACCTTGAACGCGAAAGAGGCATTACCATTCTAGCTAAAAACGTATCCATCGACTATCTTGGATATAAAATTAATATTATTGACACACCGGGACACGCCGACTTTGGAGGCGAAGTGGAACGTGTGTTAAACATGGCCGATGGCGTGTTGTTGTTGGTCGATGCGTTTGAAGGTCCAATGCCTCAAACACGCTTCGTACTACAAAAAGCTTTACAAATCGGATTGAAACCAATCGTTGTAATAAATAAGGTGGACAAACCCAATTGCCGCCCAGATGAAGTACACGAAATGGTTTTTGACTTGATGTATAACTTGGATGCTACCGAAGATCAGCTTGATTTTCAAACCATTTATGGCTCAGCTAAGCAAAACTGGATGTCGGACGACTGGAATAAACCAACCGACAGTATAGTTCCTCTTCTTGACTCTATTATTAAATACATTCCAGAACCTGAATACCTCGAAGGAACTCCTCAAATGTTGATTACTTCACTGGATTATTCTTCATATGTTGGTCGTATTGCTGTGGGACGTGTTCACCGTGGCACTTTGCGCGAAGGTATGGATGTAAACTTAGTGAAGCGTGATGGCAAGGCCGTTAAATCGCGAATCAAAGAATTACATACATTCACCGGATTGGGACGTACCCGTGCCACCGAAGTAAAATCGGGTGATATTTGTGCATTAGTAGGTATCGAAGGCTTTGAAATTGGCGATTCGGTTTGCGACTTACAAAATCCGGAACCGCTTACACCAATTGCCATTGATGAACCAACCATGAGTATGGTATTCACAATTAATACATCACCATTTTTTGGAAAAGAAGGTAAATTTGTTACTTCGCGTCACATTCATGACCGATTGATGAAGGAATTGGATAAAAACTTGGCATTGCGTGTTGAAAAAAATATCGATTCGGACATTTGGCACGTTTATGGACGTGGTGTGCTGCACTTATCGGTATTAATTGAAACCATGCGTCGCGAGGGTTACGAGTTGCAGGTTGGCCAACCTCAGGTTATTTTCAAAGAAATTGACGGAAAACGTTGTGAACCAATCGAGCAGTTGACTATCAATCTCCCCGAAGAATGTTCCGGCAAAATTATCGAAATGGTGGCCATGCGCAAGGGCGAAATGCTTACCATGGAAGTCATGAATGACCGCATTCAATTGGAATTTTTAATTCCATCCCGCGGAATTATCGGACTGCGTAACGGCGTATTAACGGCTTCGGCAGGTGAGGCTATCATGTCGCATCGTTTCCTTGAATATCAACCTTTCAAAGGAACTATTGACAGACGAAACAACGGTTCTATAATTGCGATGGAAAGCGGCACAGCCTTTGCTTATGCTATCGACAAATTGCAAGACCGTGGTAGGTTCTTTATTTTCCCACAGGATGAGATATATTCGGGACAAGTTGTGGGCGAAAGTGCCAAAGAAGGTGATATGGTGGTGAATGTAACTAAGTCAAAGAAACTTACCAATATGCGTGCATCAGGTAACGATGATAAAACTAAACTTATACCACCAGTGGTTTTCAGTCTTGAAGAAGCATTGGAATATATAAAGGAAGATGAATACGTGGAAATTACGCCACAAAATATCCGCTTACGCAAAATCTACCTCGATGAAAACGACCGTAAGAGATTTTCAAAAAAATAAAGAGTAAGTAAGACTTGTTAGGTGAACAGATACCGTATTTGAATAACGTTATTAAAACAGCTATGATTATGAAACTAAAAAATCATTTAATTCTGATTGGATTTTTGTTCTGTACATCAGGCCTTTTTGCACAACTAGGAGTGAAACTGGGAGTGAATATGGCAAATGAAATAAAGTCATTCAACCAGAATGATATTGCTAATGCATTTTCATCCCAAAACTTAACTGGATATCAGGTTGGACTTACTTACCAGTTTATGCCAAAAAAATCGGGCTTAGGTTGTGAGTTGGGCGCATTGATTACTCAAAAAGGAAGCGTTTTTAGCAATACACTTTCCGGTTTTATTCAGAAAGGATACACTGAACTGAGCTACTTGGAAGTGCCGTTTAATCTGCGCTATCGTTTATCGATCGGATTTGTTGGAGTGTATGGCATTGCGGGAGTTTACGGTGGATATGCCCTGAGCGGAAAAACAGTGGACGAAGCAAATAATACGACACAAGTTCAGTCATTTAAGGATTTCACAGACCACCTTGACTATGGATATGATTTAGGTGCAGGTATTGAATTGTTTAAGAAGATCCAGCTAGGTGGAACTTGGAGTCAAGGCATTAGAGACACTTCCATTCCCAACACCAGTTTACCAATCGCCAAATCTACTGCTAATCGTGTATTTTCAGTAAATCTGGTTTATTTGTTTTAAAGACTACTTCTGTGTATTTACATAAAAGGCGAACGCAATATGTTGTTTGCCTTTTTTTTATGTTTTAATTTATTGATAATCAAAACAGGCTTCATTGCATTTTTTTCAAAATAAAGCACACAACTTATATCTTTTTTTTGTACCTTTGCGCCCCAATCCAAAAAGGATAATAAGCAGAAAATTACACAATTAATATAGCATGAAATAATCCCGGAAGGATGAATTTCATTCGACATTTAAAATAATAAATTATTTTCGTATGAATATTGTCAGAAAAGACCTCGATCAGAACAATGTAGTCTTAACATTAAGCATAGTAAAAGCAGATTATGCTGAAAAAGTGGACAAAACATTGCGCGACTACCGTAAAAAAGCAAATATTCCTGGTTTTCGTCCGGGTATGGTGCCAGCGGGATTAGTAAAAAAAATGTATGGTAAAGCCGTTACTGCCGAAGAAATCAACAAGTTGGTTTCCGACAGCTTATACAACTACATTCGCGAAAATAACGTGAATATGCTTGGCGAACCAATGCCAAACGAAACTGAACAACAGCCCATTGATTTTGATACACAGGAAGATTTTGAATTTGTGTTCGATTTGGGTCTTGCTCCAGAGTTTGAAGTAGAATTGAGCAAAAAAGACAAAGTAAAATACTACACCATTGCAGTGAGCGATGAGATGATTGAAAATCAGGTAAAATCTTACACCGGTCGTTATGGAAAATACATCCAGGAAGAAGTGGTGGAAGAAAAGGACATGATTAAAGGCGAATTGCTTGAAATGGCTAACGGCAAAGTGAACGAAGCCGGAATTAAAGTAAAAGACGCAACATTGACTGCTTCTTATATGAAAGATGCTGACCAAAAGGCACTTTTTGTTGGTGCTAAGAAGGGCGATGTAATCACATTTAATCCCACTCTGGCTTTTGAAAGCGAAGTTGAAATCAGTTCAATGCTTAAAATATCGAAAGACGAGGCTAAAAATATTACCAGCGATTTTCAAATAAAAATTGAAAGCATTACCCGTTACCACGAATCGGCTATCGATCAGGAATTGTTCGATAAGGTTTATGGCGAAGGTGTGGTTTCAACAGAAGAAGAATTCAGAGCTAAAATTAAAGAAAATATACAGGAAAACCTTGTTTCTGACAGCGAATACAAATTCGGAGTTGATGCTCAAGAAATGTTGGTTGCCAAATTCAACAATTTGACTTTCCCAGATGAATTCCTGAAACGTTGGGTGCTTTCGAGCAACGAAAACCTGACTACAGAAACACTGGAAGCCGACTACGACAAAATGATTATAGACCTGAAATGGCAATTAATCAAATCAAAAATTCAAAAGAACACCGAACTGAAAGTAGAAGCTCAGGACGTTGAAGAATATGCTAAGAAAGTGGCTAAAGCTCAGTTTGCACAATATGGAATGATTGGAATGGATGATGAAATTCTGGCAAATTACGCAAAAGACATGATGAAAAAAGAAGAAACGTTGAAAAGTATGATTGAACGCGTGACTGAAGAAAAAATATTTGCAGCAGTGAAAGAAGCTGTAAAAATTGATACGAAGGAAGTTTCAATAGAAGAATTCAATAAAATGTTTGAGGCAAAATAATTGCTTTCAACTATTTCATAAAAGTAAGATTGTTACTTTTCGCAAAAAGGCTTTTACCTTCTAAAATTTTAAACAAAATAGTTCTATCTTTGTTTCAATTTTTGGAAATGGTCAAAGCCTTTTTAGATATTTAAACTTTCGAACTTTACAAACTTTCAAACTCAAAAGAATATGAACAAGAACGATTTTCGCCTTTACGCAACCAAACACCTTGGTATGAATGGTTTGTCACTCGATAAATATGCCGACATAACCAGCAGTTATATATCGCCATCTATTTTGGAAGAACGCCAGTTGAACGTAACTCAAATGGACGTATTTTCCCGCTTAATGATGGATCGTATTATTTTTCTTGGTACACAGGTTGACGATTACACCGCTAATGTGATTCAGGCTCAGCTGCTTTACCTTGATTCATCAGACCCGGGCAAAGACATTTCCATTTACTTGAACACTCCTGGCGGTTCGGTTTATGCCGGATTGGGAATTTATGACACCATGCAATTTATCAGCTCCGATGTCGCAACCATTTGTACCGGAATGGCAGCCTCGATGGGTGCTGTGTTGATGGTAGCCGGTGCAAAAGGAAAACGCTCTGCACTGAAACATTCACGCATCATGATTCACCAACCGATGGGAGGCGCGCAAGGACAAGCTTCGGATATTGAAATCACTGCCCGCGAAATTCAGAAACTAAAAAAAGAATTATACACCATTATTGCAGACCATTCCGGGAATCCGTTTGACAGAATTGAAAAAGATTCGGATCGTGATTACTGGATGACATCTGAAGAAGCATTGGATTATGGCATGATTGATAAAGTATTATTCAACGAGAAAAACAAATAAATGGCTAAAAATTCGAAGAATTGCAGCTTTTGCGGCAGACCCGAATCGCAGGTTGATTTTTTTATTCTGGGACAGGATGGTGCGCAAATTTGCAACGAATGTGCTGTGCAAGCAGCTGATATTGTAAAAGAGAATTCTATAAAGAAGTCCAATTTACCCAACCTGAACAAGGACCAGCTTCCGAAACCGGTTGAAATCAAAGAATACCTGGATCAATATGTTATTGGTCAAGATGAAGCAAAGAAATACCTTTCGGTGGCGGTTTACAACCACTACAAAAGATTGATGCAGGAAAAACGCAGCGACGATGTGGATATTGAGAAATCGAATATCATCATGGTGGGCTACACCGGAACCGGAAAAACCCTGTTAGCCAAAACCATTGCCAAAAAGCTTCATGTTCCTTTTTGCATTGTGGATGCAACCGTTTTGACCGAAGCCGGATATGTGGGCGAAGATATTGAGAGCATTTTGACGCGGTTGTTGCAAGTAGCAGATTACGATGTAAAAGCTGCTGAACGCGGCATTGTCTTTATTGACGAGATTGATAAAATTGCCCGTAAGAGTGATAATCCTAGCATAACCCGCGATGTGAGTGGTGAAGGAGTTCAGCAAGGATTGCTGAAGCTGCTGGAAGGCTCTGTAGTGAATGTTCCACCCCAAGGAGGTCGTAAGCACCCTGATCAGAAGATGATTGCTGTAAACACCCAAAATATACTTTTTGTGTGCGGAGGGGCTTTTGATGGGATTGAAAAGAAAATTGCATCGCGACTTAATACCCGAGTTGTGGGGTACACGGCTGCCAAAGGAAATGAATCGATTGACAAACACAACTTGCTTCAATACATTGCGCCGCAGGATTTAAAATCATTTGGTTTGATACCTGAGATAATAGGTCGTTTGCCTATTCTGACGTATCTCGAACCGCTTGACAGGACAGCATTGCGTAGAATCCTGACTGAGCCTAAGAATTCCATAATCAAACAATACACCAAACTGTTCGATATGGATGGCATTGAACTAACTTTTGACGAAAGCGTGTTGGAATATATCGTGGATAAAGCCATTGAGTTTAAACTTGGTGCTCGTGGTCTCCGGTCGATAACCGAAACAATCATGATGGACGAAATGTATGAGATGCCATCGAAAAAAGAAAAGACATTGACTGTTTCATTGCCTTACGCACAAAGCAAGATAGAACGTGCAAATATTAATAGATTGAAAACGGCATAATTTTTTAGTCGTATGTTTCTGTATATTAGTTGCATAGATGTGTAAATCGGGATATTGTCCAATTTAATTGGTTAATATCCCGATTTTTTTTCCAAAAGATGTTGTATATTTCAAATCTGTTTATATTTTTGTTTTATAAAAACTAATAATAATTGAGTCTATTTATTGTTTATTTGCAATAAACAATAAAAATACATTTAATTAGGTGCTTTAAATTCATTAATAAATACTACTTTCGCATTCATTTTTTACATCAGGATACTGATATGACGAAACTATCGGAATTATCTGTGCAGTTGAAAAAAAACTTTGGTTTTGACAACTTCAAGGGAAATCAGGAAGCTATTATTCAAAATGTACTTGCAGGCAAGGACACTTTTGTATTGATGCCTACCGGTGGCGGTAAATCGTTGTGCTATCAGCTGCCATCTATAATCATGGAAGGTACTGCAGTGGTTATATCACCGCTGATTGCTCTGATGAAGAATCAGGTGGATGCAATGCGTAATTTCAGTGAGGAAGATGGAGTTGCTCATTTTATCAATTCATCGCTTACTCGTCAGGGTATTGACGCCGTAAAATCTGATATTATTTCGGGGAAAACGAAATTGCTTTATGTTGCTCCCGAATCGTTGACAAAGGATGAGTACATTGAATTTTTGAAAGGAATAACAATTTCCTTTTATGCCGTTGACGAAGCGCATTGTATCTCTGAGTGGGGACACGATTTCAGGCCTGAATACAGACGTATTCGCCCTATTATTAATGATATTGGCTCAGCACCTGTAATAGCGCTCACAGCTACGGCAACACCCAAGGTACAGCACGATATTCAGAAAAATCTGGGTATGCTCGGAGCAACTGTTTTTAAGTCTTCGTTCAATCGTGCAAACTTGTATTACGAGGTAAGACCTAAAACAAATAGTGTAGATAAGGACATTATCAAATATATTCGCTCTCAAGCCGGCAAATCGGGTATCATTTATTGCCTGAGCCGCAAAAAAGTGGAGGAGCTATCGGAAACGTTGAGTATGAATGGCATTTCGTGTCTTCCATACCATGCCGGAATGGATTCGGCGCAGCGAAGTCAGAATCAGGACAGTTTCCTGATGGAAAAAGTGGAAGTGATCGTTGCAACCATTGCATTTGGAATGGGAATTGACAAACCTGATGTGCGCTATGTGTTGCATTACGACATGCCCAAGAGCTTGGAAGGATACTATCAGGAAACGGGACGCGGCGGGCGCGATGGCGGCGAAGGTCAATGTATCGCTTTTTATGCTTATAAAGATTTAGATAAACTACGCAAATTTATGCAAGGCAAACCTGTTGCCGAGCAGGAAATTGGCAATCAATTATTATTGGAAACCCAGGCTTACGCAGAGTCTTCTGTTTGCAGACGCAAACTGTTGCTCCATTATTTTGGAGAAGAATATCAGGAAGATAACTGTGGATGCTGCGATAACTGTATGAAACCACGAAAATTTATTGAAGGACAGGAATTATTGTTGCTCGTTTTAGAGACTATTTTAATTGTAAAGGAAAAATTCAAAGCCGAACATATCGTTGATATTCTGAAAGGAAATGAAACTTCGGATGTGAAATCCTACCAACACGACGAGCTCGAAAATTTCGGTTCAGCGTCGGACGAAGATGAACGATTGCTACACGCTGTTATTCGCCAGGCCATGATTGCCGGCTACATAACAAAGGAAATTGAGAATTATGGTCTACTCAAAGTAACAGTTGCTGGAAAAGCTTATTTGAAGAAACCACAAGCGTTCCCAATCGTTAAGGATAATGAGTTTGATGACGAAGAAGAAGAAGCAACTGTTGGTGGAAAATCGAGTGGCGGTACATGCGCTGCCGACGATGTTTTATTCTCCATTTTAAAGGACCTTCGAAAAAAGCTTTCCAAAAAGCTTGAAGTTCCACCGTTTGTGATTTTTCAGGATCCATCGCTCGAAGCTATGGCAACTACTTACCCGATTACTCTTGACGAATTGCAAAACATTCCGGGAGTTGGAGCAGGTAAAGCAAAACGCTATGGTGAAGAATTCTTGAAAGTAATTAAAGAACATGTCAGAGAAAATGAAATTATTCGCCCCGAAGATTTACGTGTTCGGACTGTGGCGAATAAATCTAAGCTGAAAGTGTCTGTAATTCAGTCTATTGACCGAAAAATTGCATTAGATGATATTGCTTTGGCCAAAGGACTTGATATTTTTGAATTGCTTGACGAAATTGAAGCGATTGTTTACTCGGGCACCAAAATTAATATCGATTACTTCCTCGAAGAAATTATGGATCCAGATCATGTGGACGAAATCTTTGATTACTTCAGTACTGCTGAAACGGATAAAATTGATGCTGCGCTCGATGAATTGGGCGAAGACGATTTTAGTGAAACCGAAGTAAGGTTAGTACGTATTAAATTCCTTTCTGAAATTGGAAATTAAAAATTGAATTTTATCAACAAAAAAGGCTGGCTCAAAATCCAAATGAGACAGCCTTTTTTGTTGATAAAACTCCCATTTTGTTTTACAATTTTACTGCAATTTCAGCAGTTTCTCATTTTCCTTTCTTTTTTGTATATTTGCATTTCATCCGAAATTGGGTGAGAACTGTAATGCCGGGCTATGTTATTTTCAGAAATTATTGGACAACAAGAAATTAAAAAGAGATTTATCCGAACTGTGAGCGAACAACGGATACCTCATGCTCAGCTTTTACGGGGTACCGAAGGCGTTGGAAAATTAGCACTAGCCATAGCGTACGCTCAATATATTTGCTGCGAGAACCGAACAGCAACAGATTCGTGCGGTGTTTGTCCATCGTGTGTGAAGTATAAAAAACTAGCTCATCCCGATTTGCATTTCGTATTTCCGGTCATAAAACCCGCAGGTCGTCAAACTGTTGTCTGCGACGATTTTATTGCCGATTTTCGAAAAATGGTGTTGGAAAAAATGTATTTCAGCGTGAATGAATGGTTTGCCGAAATATCGGACGACGCCAAACAAGGACTTATTTACTCCAATGAAAGTGAGGAAATTATCCGTAAACTGAGTTTGAAAACATACGAGTCGGATTATAAGATAATGATTATCTGGTTGCCCGAGAAGATGCACGAAACTTGCGCTAATAAGTTGCTTAAGATATTGGAAGAACCACCCGAAAAAACCGTTTTTCTGTTGGTCTCTAATGAACCGGATAAGTTGATTACAACCATACTTTCGCGGACACAGCATGTTCACATTCCACGATTGAGCGAAAATGAAATTAGTAGTGCATTGCTTCGAAATAACAACTTGGAAATAGAACTTGATGATGCTCAATATGCAGCACATATAGCCAATGGAAGTTACCTAACCGCATTATCGGTTTTAAATGAAGGCGATGAAAACAAGCAGAATCTTGAGCGCTTTATCATGATTATGCGATTAGCATGGCAGGTGGGAAACAAAAAAGACCACACGTCGCTAAAAACACTTCGGAAATGGTCGGACGAAATGGCGTTGGCATCGATGGGGCGTGAGCGACAGAAAAATTTCCTGAGTTATGCTCAGCGTATGACCCGTGAAAATTTCATACGAAATCTGCAACAACCGGATCTGAATTACCAAACGGCGCAGGAGGCAAATTTTTCGTACAAATTCTCACCGTTTATTAACGAACGAAATATTGAAGATTTGATGGCTGAGTTTGCTTTGGCCGAAAGACAAATAGAACAAAACGTAAACGCAAAAATGATTTTCTTTGATTTGGTATTGAAAGTCATCATGCTTTTGAAAAGATAAAACTGCATCAACACAAAGAGCAAAAAAACATATAACACCTAAGGCGAATAAATTGCCTAAGGGTTAATCTCGCGAACGAAGTGAGCTAATATCATAAACGAAGCGAATAAAATAACAATTAAACAATGGATTACAAACTAGATACAGGCGGTTGCCAAATGAATAAAAAAGGCTGTAACCGCAATTCCACACAGAAACTAAGTTCATTCGATTGGATGTGCGATCTGCCTGAAACACAAAAAGACACTGACTTCGTTGAAGTCCAGTTTAAAAATACACGTAAAGGATATTTTCTGAACAGTACTAAGATTCCACTCGAGAAAGGGGATATGGTTGCTGTTGAATCTTCACCGGGGCACGATATTGGCGAAGTGACATTAGTAGGTCGTTTGGTGTTGCTGCAGATGAAAAAGTACAATGTCAGTCCCGAACGAGTAGAGATTCGCCGAGTGTATCGTAAAGCCAAAGAAACCGACTTGGAGAAATACCAGGAAGCTAAAGGCAAAGAGCAGAGCACGATGATAAAATCGCGTCAGATTGCTGAAAGTCTGAACCTGAATATGAAAATTGGCGATGTGGAGTATCAAGGCGATGGCAATAAAGCCATTTTCTATTACATTGCCGATGATCGCGTTGATTTCCGGCAATTGATAAAAGTTTTTGCTGAAACATTTCGGGTGCGTATTGAAATGAAACAAATCGGAGCACGTCAGGAAGCCGGTCGGATTGGAGGAATCGGTCCATGTGGGCGTGAGCTTTGTTGCTCGGGTTGGTTGACCAGTTTTAGTTCCGTTTCTACCAGTGCTGCTCGTTATCAGGATATTTCGCTCAATCCGCAAAAGCTTGCCGGTCAGTGTGCCAAGTTGAAATGCTGTATGAATTACGAGCTTGATTCCTATATGGATGCCATTAAGGATTTTCCATCCAAGGAGATTCCGCTTGAAACGATGGACAATACCTATTATCATTTCAAAACGGATGTGTTCAAGGGATTGATTTCATATTCTACATCACCCAATTTTGCTGCCAATCTTAAAACTATTTCTGCAAAACGAGCCAAAGAAATCATTTCATTGAACAAACGAGGCACCAAACCAGAAATTTTGGATGATCAAACAGAAGAGGTAGCAAAACCTGTTGCAGTAGATTATGAAAATGGTGTTGGCGAAGGTAGCCTTACACGCTTTGATACAAACAAAAAGCGGCCAAGTAAGAATAAGCCGTCGAAAAACAAACCGCAACTGCCGAACAAGCCTGTTCAAAATGAAAACAACACTGGAAATGCGCCACGATTCCAAAAACCGATAAAGAAAACCGATAAAGAAAACGGAGCGAATGAAAAATAGATTCTTTTTAGCGATTCTTATCTCGCTTACGCTTCTCAGTTGTAATAGTAACGATGTATTTCTGAGTTATAAAACCATTCCGTTAAAAGGTTGGGGAAAAGATAGTTTACTCACTTTTGATGTGGCTATTAAAGATACCAATGCCACTTATAACCTGTACATAAATGTCAGAAACCGGGGTGAATATCCGTATCAAAATTTATGGTTCTTTCTTTCAAAAAAAACACCTGACAATGTGTTGAGCAAAGATTCAATAGAATGTTATCTGGCCGATAAGCGGGGCAAATGGTTGGGTACAGGCATTGGCTCTGTATTGGAAATGCCGGTACTGTTCCAACAAAAAGTAAAATTCAACAAAGCAGGAATATATCAGTACAAAATTGCTCATGGCATGCGCGATTCAGTGCTTATTGGGTTAAACGATATTGGATTTCGGGTAGAAAAGGTGAATTAATTTTAAATGTTAGATTGTAGATTTTAGATTGTTCAGAAAGAAATGTCTGTAACCAATCGTCAATCATAAATTTTCAAATCGTAAATAGGTAGGTGGGTAAAAATAAATTGGCAAAATTTGCCGAAATGGAAGAGTTTCCGCACGTATTTCAGGTTTCATCACACTCGCTACGCGAAGGTGCCAACTTTGAAATGAAAGGAAAATGGAATGAATTATTTTTTAAAAACAATCATCCGATAGTCCTTGAACTAGGCTGTGGGAAAGGTGAATATTCAGTTGGGCTGGCAGAACTTTTCCCCGATAAAAATTTCATTGGCATAGATATAAAAGGAGCACGACTTTGGACGGGCGCCAAGCAATCATATCAGAAAGGAATGACGAATGTAGCGTTTCTGCGTACCAATATCGAAATGATTCACCACTTTTTTGCCGAAGACGAAGTGAGCGAAATCTGGCTTACTTTCCCCGATCCGCAAATGAAAAAAGTGACCAAGCGACTCACGGCCACGAATTTCATGAAATCGTATCAGCAATTTCTAAAAAACGATGGGAAAGTTCATCTGAAAACCGACAGCAATTTTATGTTTACTTACACCTGCGAAATGGTTAAGGAGAATCGGTTCCCGGTTGTGTTCTCATCAAACGATTTGTATGCTTCCGACCTGAATGATCCGATTCTGGGTATTAAAACCTATTATGAACAGCAGTGGTTGGAGCGAGGTTTAACCATAAAATACATCCAGTTTTTGTTGGAAAAAAGAACTGATTTCACAGAGCCAGATGTGGAAATTGAATACGACTCTTACAGAAGCTTCGGGCGAAGCAAGGTACATGGAGTTCAGGAGTAAATACAAATTTTCATAAATCACTGCTACGAACCAAACTTTATAAGTCTCGCACTTGTTCGTGTTGAACCATTATTCAATATTAAAATGACATTAACTCCTCAAACAATACTCGATGCCTTAGTGCATGTACGCTATCCGGGAACCGGCAAAGACATTGTGTCTTCAGGCATGGTGCAGAACAACATCCGCATCGAAGGTAACAAAGTTTCTCTATCAATCTCCTTTGAAAAAGTCAATGATCCCTTTGCAAAGTCGGTAGTAAAAGCCGCCGAGCAGGCTATCCTGACATATCTTGGCGAAGACATTGAAATTAAGGGAAATATCGAAACAATAACTCCCGAACCACCTAAATCAAAATCAACTTCCCTTTTGCCGAATGTAAAGAATATTATAGCTGTTTTTTCAGGAAAGGGTGGCGTTGGAAAATCAACTGTTTCGTCAAATCTGGCTATTGCACTGGCTTCGTTAGGCTACAAAGTAGGGCTGCTTGATGCCGATATTCACGGTCCTTCTGTACCCTTAATGTTTGGGGTTCAGGACGCTCATCCCGAGGTGTTGGAAGTTGATGGGAGGCATGAAATTATTCCAATCGAAAAATACGGTGTAAAAATTTTATCTATCGGCTTTTTTGTCAATCCGAATGATGCGTTGGTTTGGCGTGGAGCGGTTTCGAGCAATGCGTTGAAACAACTTATTACGGACGCACAATGGGGCGATTTGGATTATTTCGTGATGGACTTACCACCTG
>Ga0302215_10001952_pt1 | contig 14398 bp, 11 predicted proteins | sample II_Fen_N3_1_FD_194580 | JGI IMG/M metagenome (GOLD analysis project Ga0302215, IMG submission 194580) | Peat permafrost microbial communities from Stordalen Mire near Abisko, Sweden - II_Fen_N3_1 | ecosystem: Environmental > Terrestrial > Soil > Wetlands > Permafrost | place: Sweden: Abisko...
GGGCGATACCGCCACCAATGCTACCAAACCGGCTACTGTCGAAACAGGTGCCACCGTTCGGGTTCCATTGTTTATTAATGAAGGTGAAACCATTCGGGTTGATACCCGCAACGGTTCTTATATCGAACGTGTGAAAGTGTAATATAATAAAAAGGACAGACTCATTTTAACGAAATCCGGTAAACATATTTGTTTTCCGGATTTTTTTATACTATCGAAGTCTTTATATGCTTTTTTTTTACGTTATTTGCGATAGTTTTAAGTTCACTATAAAATCATGAAAAAAAGAATTCAAAGTTTTGGCTATGCCTTAAGAGGAATCCGTCACGTTTTTGGTACGGAAGCAAATATGAAAATTCACATTACTATTTCAGTGTTGGTTATCATTTGCGGATTTGTTTTTGCAATTAGCCTGACCGAATGGATCTGCTGCTTACTGTGTATAGGCATGGTCGTTGGCGCTGAAATGATGAATACTGCGATAGAAAATGTCGTCGATCTGGCTTCCCCCGAACAACACCCCTTAGCCGGAAACGCAAAAGACATAGCTGCAGGCGCCGTTTTAATATGTGCCATTATCTCGGTAATAGTCGGGCTTTTAATTTTTATTCCGAAAAGCTGGCTCTTTACAGAACAGATTTTTAAATAAGAAAATTATACTTCACACATCAATCAATAGCCAACATCTCTGCGTAAGTACTTTACTCTCATATGATCATTCGTTTTCTTATCACTCTTTAAAGACTGTTTGCCTTCTTACAACCTTTAAATTCATGATTATGAAATTCAATCCTTTTGTTGATTTTATTGATCTAATGTTTCCTGATTTATGTGTAATCTGTGATCGTAATTTACAGAAAAACGAGCATCTGTTGTGTCTTTCATGCCTTATTGATATTCCAAAAACAAATTACCATTTGATGGTGGATAATCCGATCGAGAAAAGATTCTGGGGAAAGGTTCCCGTATGCAGGGCAACATCTTATTTCTTTTTTCAAAAAGGGTCTTCCTTCCAAAAACTGCTCCATTTACTCAAATATAAAGGGAATAAAGAAATTGGGGAAGTAATGGGGAAGTATGCAGCAGTAGATTTAATGGATATTGATGATTTTGCATCTGTTGATCTGATTATTCCTGTTCCGTTGCATCCGAAAAAGTACAAATCACGGGGATATAATCAAAGTGAATGGATTGGAAAAGGGATTTCATTCATTCTGAATAAACCACAAGATACTTCTACTCTCGTACGGGTCAAAGAGAATCCTTCGCAAACCAAAAAATCTGTATTCGAACGCTTTGAAAATACAGAGGGCATTTTTGAATTAAACGACAAAATCCAATTAGAAGGGAAGCATATTTTGTTGGTAGACGATGTTCTTACTACAGGATCAACTTTAGAAGCATGTGTCCGGGCTTTGCTTGAAACAAAGGATATTAAAATCAGTATTTTTACTCTTGCAGTTGCCTGAATATTGAACTTCAAAACATATTTTATTTTTGCCTTTCATCAGGATCGCTAAATTTCTAAGGTCACTTTCTAACAAATGAAGATTATATTCAAATTCAGAACCTCAGAATTTGTCTTTTTTGAAACGTAAAATTAACAAGTTTTCCTTTGTTATAGGGGGTTGTGACGTGTTTTAAATCAAAACAAATTTGTACATTTGCAAGGTAAATTTTAATATCCCATCATGCCGGCTTTTTATCGTTATTGTATGATCCTTATCAGTTGTATATTTGTATACAGCTGTTCATTCATGCCCAATGAGATTAAAAACGCCGAGAGAATTATGGAATCTGATCCTGACTCCGCCTTGCATATTCTGCAACACATGCATACTAGCAGTATGATGATGTCTTCTTCAGACCGCGCGTTGTATGGTTTATTATTACTACAGGCATTGGATAATAACAGTAAACCATTACACCCTGATTCTGTTATCAATTTTTCATTAAATTATTATCAGGATGTTAATGATAAACCACACCTTGCTACCAGCTATTTTTTTAAAGCCAGGATTTATAAACAAGCACAGCGATTTGATGATGCGACAATCTTGTATCTCAAAGCACTGGATTTGAACCAAAATAATAAGGATTATGCTTTATTAGGGAAAATATATTCAGATATGGGAGATATTTGCTCCTTACAAAAAGATTATACTGAATCATTAAAAAAATATCAAAAGTCGATTGAATTTTATAATCAAATTGGAGATACAATTAATGCAAGTTATAAAGTAATAGATATTGGAAGAATATATCGTATTATGAATGACTATTCTAAATCACGAAAATATTATAATAAAGCACTTTCACAAACTTTAGATTCTTTATTGCAAGGAACTGCTTATCAGGAAATCGGAATAAACTGTTATAAAACTAAACAATACGATTCAGCACAATTTTTTTTAAGAAAAAGTATTAAATACCCTTATAAAGGCACAAACTATGCAATAAGATGCTATACTCTGGCAGACTTGTTGTTTGATATAAATCAATATGACTCGGCATTTATTTATGCTACTTTAGCACTGAAATATCCGACAACTTTTTATAATCAACGGGATTGTTATAGAATCTTATCAAATTCAGAATACAGTCGTGGGAATCTTAAGCAAATGGTATTTTATATGTCAAAATATCAGGATTGTACCGACTCAGTACGAAAAATAGAAACTCAAACCAAAACTTCGGTGTTGGAAGACCTGCATCAAACAAATGGAGCATTTAGTAAATCCAAGCATTTTCTTATTATTCTAGGATGTATCATTCCTATTATTTTACTTTTAAGTCTATTTATTGTATATCGCTTACGTAAAAGGAGTAAAGGAAAAGAAAAACAACTGGAAGAAGTAGAAGTAAAACTAGTAGAAGTAGCTGTTGAATTAAATGAGAAGAAAAATTTATTTATAGAAAATCTGATAAATCAACTCCAGGAAACCAGAGCCTCCCAGGCAGCAGCTTATAAAAAAGCAACTATCCCGCAAAAGGAATTATTGGATAAAGAATTATACAATAACTGTCTTCATATAAATGACTGGGAAGTCTTCAAAAGACTTATGAACAAAACATTTAATAATTTAATTACGACACTGGAAAGTAATTATTCTGATCTAACGCGAAAAGAGCTCATCTGGTGCTGTCTTTTTCTGTTAGAAATCCCGAATCAGGATATGGCGGTTATTCTCGACAGTCAACCCGGAAGTCTGTATAAATTAAAATCCCGGTTAACTCAAAAGATGGATCTCAAAAGTAACAAAGATCTCGACCATTTACTGAAAGAGATATCAGAAGGTAAGTAATACTTAAATTCTGTGTTAGTATCATTTCATTCAATTTACCCCCCTGTTTTATACCCCTTTTTTACTGCATAAAAAGCGTGTCCTAAAAATAATCGAATTTATCTGATTAAATTACTACAAACCAGTCAGATAAAAAATGACGTGTCCTAATTTATTTTGCCTCAAAATTTGGTATAGTGATGACCTATGTCTAACTTAGCACCATAAAGGAATCCCTTTTTTGGTTTCCATAACCCTATGTTCACACTATAATTATTATTTTTATGAAAAAAATTAACTTCAGGCTTTTAGGCCTCTTCGTGGTTTTACTTTCAGTCTTTTCAAATCAGGTTGTGTTTGCAGAAATTGTTATTAGAAAAGATGATGATTCTGGTCTTAAGCCTAACATCATTAGCACTCAATCTAAAACTTATTCATTAAGTTTAAAAACTGTTATTCCGGTTTCTGCGGATGTTGTCGGTACAGATTTAATTGTAGATTTCAGCACAACAGTAGGTACAGCTTTTGTTTCAATTGTTGATAAAAATGGCATTGTTGTTTATCAAACTACAGTTGATACATTCAGTACTCCTGAAGTAATTATTCCGGTTGATGGATTTAGTAGTGGCAAGTACTCTGTAAAAATCTCATACGGTTCTACAAAACTTATTGGTGATTTTAATTTGTAAATGAATATTATAACGGGGTAGTAACTTTTTATTATCCCGTTATAAATAAAATTTATTAATTCCGTAAAAGGTATTAATAGACAAAAATTTCATATGATGAAAAATATATTAAAAGCATTGTTGAGAAAGAATCAACTGACAATTGATCCTGCCGATTATAAGGCTCAGGTTATTGTAAAAGGAAATATGGGCATGTCGGATATTTTGGATGAACTCATAAAAGAGGGCCTGAAAATAGATAAAGAAACAGCACTGGACTTACTTACCCGATTTAATCGTAAATCAGCTAACCTGGCACTTTCAGGGTATAATGTGAACAATGGACTGGTGAACATGCGTTCGTATATTAAAGGGTCGCTATACAAGGGGAAATGGAATCCCAATGTCAACTGGGTGGATGTTGCAATTACCCATGGTGCTGAATTGTATCAGGCAGTAGCACAAACAACAGTAGAGATTATCGATGAAAAGGAAGAATCGCTCGAAATGTGTCAACTCTCAGAACAATCAAATCAGTTTACCGGAAGTTCACAAGATAAAATGCATATTCCTGAAACTTCAGTTACACGACTTAAACCCGTAAACGAACCTGCATGTGGGATCGCTTTCAGAAACTGGCTTTGCAAGGCGTAATAGAGACTCAATGGATTGTTTGAAATGGATTATGGATGCTGATTGACGATTTTTAAAAGGAAATATCATTTTTAAATTTATAAGGACTAAAATGTGATTAATTTTTGTAATTTTGCATTTCAACGCATCAATTCTTAATTTTGAATTATGCATCATGAAATACTCATTATGCATTTTAAAATCATCATATTCCTTACATTTATTTGCTTCCTTTTTTTAGGGTGCTCCATTGTACCTGACCAGTTGAAAACTACTGAAGGAATTGTGGAAACACATCCCGATTCTGCACTGTCTATCCTGCAACATTTAAAACCTGAAATTTACAAATCGTCTTCAAACAGAGCTTTATACGGGTTACTCCTTTATCATGCGCTGGAAAGAACTGACCGGAATATTCTACCAGATTCGATCATCGATTTTTCAATTAACTATTATCAAAATCATAATGATAATATTCATTTGGCAGGTTGTTATTTCTATAAAGGGCATATGTTTAAACATGCATTACGAAATGATGAAGCAGCAAATGTGTATATTAAAGCTTTAAATTGTCTTCAAAATACAAATGAATATGTTTTATTAGGTAAAATATATTCAGATATTGGAGATATCTGCTCAATGCAGACAGACAATAAAGAAGCTTTAAAAAAGTACAAGTATTCGCTCTACTATTTTAATCTGGCAGGTAATAAAATTAATGCAAAATTCATACTAATTTCTATAGGAAAGTCATATCGGTTTTTAAAAAACTATAAAATTGCTCAACGATATTATCAACAAGCAATTTATAACTCAAAAGATTCTTTGTTATATGGAGCTGCTTATCAGGAAATAGGACTTAATTATTATTCTTTAAAACAATTTGATTCAGCCCAATATTATCTTCGTAAAAGTTTAAAGTTTCCTTTTCGAGGAAATAGTTATTCTATTCGATGTATTACTTTGTCAGATTTATTATTTGATTTGGAACAAATAGATGCTTCATATTATTATGCTTCAATTGCTTTAAAATACCATGCGACTATTTATAATCAACGTGATTGTTACCGCATATTGACAAATATAGAATATACCCGCAAGAACATAAAACAAATGGGTGTATATTTAAGTCATTACCAGGATTGTAACGATTCAATTCGAATAATTGTTTCCCAAACAAAAATAGCGGTTCTCGAGAAACTTCATAATACTACCCGTGATGCAAAAGCTTCGAGAGAGAAAATGATTTTGATAGTTTCGGCTTTATTGCTTGTATTATTACTGACCTGTTTTTTAGTGGTCTACCTGTATAAAAGAAATAAGCTGAAAAAGGACCAGATTCAAGCCTATCAACAACAGTTGACTAATAAGCAGGAGTTTGTAAATCAGAGATTAACAAGGAAAATTGAAGAAACAAGAATTTCTCAAACCGAAGTACGAAAAAATGCATCGGTTGAAGAACGTGAAAAGCTGGATAAGGAAGTCTATAGTATTGCTTTGCATTTAGACAATTGGGATGATTTTAACAGGGAAATGAATCATGCTTTTAATAATATCATTGTTACATTAAATACTGAATATATTTCAATTACCCGAAAAGAAATTATATGGTGCTGTTTGCACTTGCTCGATATTCCACTAGCTGATCGAATGATCCTGCTTGATGCAACATCGGATAGTTTGTATAAACTAAAACAACGTCTTGCTCATAAACTGAACCTCAAAACTACCAAAGAACTGAGTTCATTTCTGAAAGACAAGACTGAAATTAAAAACTAGCTAAAGTTTTTTCAGTAACCTTGCTCTCAATGGATGTTTTCCGGTCACTTAAAATGCCAATTTAAACAGATGTCCAAAAAAAGGCAAATCCAAAATAACAATCCGCAGATATACAAATATTTATAAAAGCAGGATGTCCAAAAATAGTTGATAGTAATTTTGGTAGCTTTACAGGTAATGATTAATTTAGCGGCACAAAAATTAAATTTTTAGTTTGAACTCATAGTTTGAATCTTCCTTATTATTAATTTTAAAAGAATGGTTTCTTTATTTCTGATTTTTTAATTTGAATGTTTTCAAAACAATTATATTTCAATTAAGAAATGAAAGGTCTGCGGCATAAAGTCTTTCCCGGGTATAGTATAGTGAACATATGATATTTGTACTCTCAACCTAAACCTTATTATAAAAAGAGGATACAATTTCTACTCGTAATTTTAATTGACTTTACCGTACGACCTTTCTTTTTTATATCTCTGTTTTTCATATTTTTACATTACTTTCGAACAACTGAATTCATAAAAAAAGGAAGATAAAGTCTGTTAACGACTTTACCTTCCTTTTTTTACGAATTTAGTTATCATTTAATTGATTATTTCAACATTAAAAGATCAATGGATTACTATTTGGAACTGGCTATATCTGTTTGTTTTTTCAAACTCGCTACTGCTTCATCTGCAGTTGATACCTGTTCAAGAAACTCTCGAAAGTCAGCATATGCTTCTGCCGGAAATGTCCCCTTTACTAATTCGAAATGACGTATGTAAGTGATTGAATTATTTAAAAGTGTTGCCTTAGATCTGTAGTTGCCAAATTTACCTGAAATATCAGTTTTCTCAGGGATTTCTGTCACTTTATATCCATTGTTAATCTTATATACTACTGTGTCATTTTCCATGTAAGGCCGGCGAATGCACATTTCAGTTTTTCTATTCCTTACTTTTTCCGGAATAGATGTGAGTTTATTCATAAAATTCAATGGAAGCAGGGCAATATCAGTCCCCAATTTATGAATGTAATTAAATACAGTAATATTGAGTCCTTCATCAAATGATGGATATTGGCTCTTGTTCTCTGTGTACTTGAAATTGTTCAACGTAAATGATGGAAGTTCAATACGTTGAGTTATATATTTCTTTTTATCGGCATCATCGGCATAAAAGATCGGTAAAATATTATCGTAACATAATCCGTTGTAAATTGCATTTACTTCAGCATTTCCAGTAGTTTCATCCGTTAGGTTGACCGTAGAATGCCTGCTAATGCTGTTTTCGCTGGCAGAATAGATTCGTGTATGAGCCAATCGACTGCTATCTCCATCTACTAACAATACCTGCCTGTCATCCGTAAAATCACTGTTAAAGCCGCAGGGCAAACGCTGGCTGGTGCATTCGAGCCACAAGGTGTCTTTTGCCAAAGGGACACAAACAATGACGTGGTTGAACTGATTGGAAGGAAATGATTCATCTATATTATTGCTTCCCTTTTCAGCTCTTGCCAATGTATAATATGATTTTATTCCGGCAACAGATAATAAAGATTTAGTGAAATTTGACAAAGCCTTACAATCACCGTATGAAAATTTATCAACTATAGTGGCATTAAATGGCTGCCAGCCACCTATCCCAATTTGTATACTGACATACCGGGTTTTCTGTTGCATGTATTCATATATTTTTTTCACTTTCTCATAATCATTTTTACAAGTTGAAGTGATATCTTTAATTTTTGTAACCGTTGATTCCGGCAATTTGTCTTTGCCTTCAATCAATCTTGTTGACCATTTGCCAATTTCTTTCCAGCTTTCACAAGATCCTTTTGTTTCACCCACTTCAAAATTATTCGGAGCCAATACTACCAACGGAAAATCGGGTGTTGTAATTGATGACATCGGTTCATCTATCCTAGCTTTCAGGTTGTTTAATGTCCATGTATATACATCTTTATCGTTCAGAATGGTTTTTACAACCCCTTTTAGTAAATTATATTCCTTATATCTGAAAGAATAACCGGTTGGAACTTTGACAATAAATATCGAATTTTCATATGCCGTATTTTCACTGCTATGATCCCATGATGGTAATTCAAAAGTTTGTTTAAACTCAATTTGATATGTGTACTCAACTGTAAATGGATAAGTAAGACACTTTGGATCTATTGACTTTATTCTATTGTCCTCATACATCGAATATCCGCTTATTCCGCTATGATCAACAATATCTTCAAGGCCTAAACTTCGGATTTGTTTTCCGGATTCATCAAAAACTTTCCCTTTGATATTTGATATTTTTTTCATTGAATCGTAGGACTCTTTAAAGTAACAATTCCTTTCTCCGTTTTTATTAAGAATAGTCCTTGCTTCGGTAACATTTACTACTACCGATTTTGCCGATTTAATTTCTACCTCCTGTTCATACAATCGCATGACCGTATGGGCATTCTCTTTTAAACCGGCAGGAATTTCACTTACGGGGTATTTAACCTCTTTTGCCTGTAAAAGCGAAATGGAGGCTATTAAAACAATAAATAAACCTGTTTTTTTAGTCATAACATTAGTCTTTTCTGATGATCAGCATTTCAGATTGCTTCTTTACCAGCTCATCAAAGAATAACTTTAAATTCTGATATTCCGCAGCATAAAAAACCGGTTTGTTAATATTAAGCTTGAACATAACCTGAATTTTATTATCAACAACTGATGATAACATCTGAAAGCTTGCTGTATTATCAGGCAATGACATTTTGATGTTTTTTGGAGTCTGTTCAATTGAAAAACCGGTTGGTAGTTCCAACATAAAGATCTGGGTGGATTCTCTTGGAGTTGTAAAATCTACCGGGTAAACTCTCTGTTCTGCTTTAAAGGGATTTTCTGTGAATTTATCAAATAAAATCGGATTGATAAACAGTTGATTATTTGCTTTTGTCACCCTGTTTTTTAAAGTAATTGTAAAATCTTCTTTTAATGGCAATTGCAGACTGTCCATTCCTGTTATTTTATAACTATCAACGGAGAGACCAATATTATCGCTTTCAATTTTTTTAAGATATTCATCTTCACTATTAAATCTTTTATAATGATTCCGTTGATCCAAAGCTGCATAATCATATGTCGACTTTCCCCAGTTGCCTTTCAATGTTCCTTCAGGAGTTAGTTTTAGATTCAGTATTGAAGCCGATTTGTCTTTTTTCTGTGGGGTTAAATCTACCCATTCTTCACTTTCCTTTTTTATAACCAAACCCCGCCCGTTGATGGTTCTTTCAGGTAAAAGTCCTAATGGTAAATTATCTTCAGATCCATCCAACAGATAAGTCTTTTCTCCTATTACTGCCTGAACAGCCACGTAATTTAATCTGTCAAGGCTTACAGAATAAGGGGGTAATAACCCGTTATCACGCGTACTTAAAACCATAGGATTGGCTTCAATGCCTAATTTTCGGAGTAATACAACTAAATTTAAATTGATATCTGCATTATTTCCGATTTTCTTATTTAAAGCATACCCTAATCCTTCTTTTGTTGGGTAGATGGATTGTTCTTTATTCCACTTAATTCTTTTTATTGCCAGGTATGCTTTTGCCATCTTTTCTTCAGGAGTTGTTGACGAAGTTTTTATTTCTTTTTCTAGTCCATTCAGAAATAAATTCATGTTTGTCAATCTTCCCCCAAAATCATCATCTTCCCGTAAATTCTTTGCAACAGCTTCCCAGCTCGTGGCATAATCTTTATATAAAACACCGGGTATATGAATACTTGAGACCTCAATGTTGAAACGGGTCAGGTAGTTTTCATAATTATTCAGATAAGGTTCCGACTTGAATGCAGGAACCTCTTTTGCTACCCATCGGTCAGTGGTGGCTTCCGAAAGTGGAATATATCCGGTTGAATTCTTTCTATAGGAAAAGTAAATGCTTTCTTCCAGTATTAATTCACTCCAACGGACAGGAATGCTTTTCTGAAAGCTCCAGTACGAAGGCAAACCGTTGTAATAAAATTCAATATCGAGCACTGATCCGACTTTTACATTTGGCATTGCAACCCGGGCCCTGTAAGCGTTTTTTGTGATCCGTTCAATGAATATCCCTTCTTTGTTAAGTTTTGTAACTACCGGTACCCCGTTTTCAAGATTGACAGTTTGACCTTTTACCGTCGTTTTTTCAGATGCAGGAACCCAAAAATCACCCTGTTCTTTTCCTTCATCTTTTAATATCTTTATTCGCATTTGATGTACAAATTGCATCTGGTTTGAATCAAAATATCCGTAATTGCATAATAAAACTGCTGATGCGGTAGAATCAGGTTTATATACTTTCATTTCAAGATCGGCAATATCAACTTTCCCATATTTCATGGGAGCTTTCTGTGCCCATAACGAACTTAATAAAAAAAGGAAACATGTTGTTAACATAATTTTCCTGACATGAATTTCAAAGCTCATAACCTGTAATTTTGTGATATTTATAATATTATTTAAATTCGATACTGATGTATATCCTTTTTATGAATAGATAAGCATTCTAAAGGAGATTTTATACAAAAAAACTGAACCTTATACCTCGTTCTTCATAAAGAGATAATTGTCACGATAAAAGCTTTGTATCGTTATCGGAAAAGAAACCCATATTTTGATAGAAGCTAAACATATAAGTAAACAGGTTATTCTATTGAGGTGTAATTTGAAAACAAAAAACTGTAACATTATTAATATTTGCATAATAATAAATAATATGCAAATATAATAATATATATATTAATTAAGATATTATATTCTAATTATTTTAAGCGAATGCTTAAAATAATTATATATTTAATAAAACTATCCTTCTTAACAGGGGAGGATGTTTAAGTAAAATATTTTATAAATTAAATATTTAAATCTGATAAAGAGCATTATAGATTACATAAAAAGTCCCGGTTTGTAGAGACAAACCGGGACTTTTTATATTTGAAAAATTTCTATTTTAATAATTCTTTTTCTGCTTTGTGAACTCTTTCGAATGTAAACTGTGCTAAAACCTGATTTTTATATTCAATAATTTCATTGTTACATAAATTACCGATACTTCCCTGGTGCGTGTGGTGAACGGTTTTATCGGGTTTAAAGTTACCTGCTTCAATTTCAAGTCCTACTTGTTTATAGGCATCGCGAAACGGCACCCCGGATAAAGTCAGACGATTTACTTCCTCAACACTGAAAAGATAATCATAACGTGAATCTTTCAGTATTTCAGTGTTTATTTCCACCTGTGCCATCATTAAGGCTGTCATTTCGAGGCAATCGGTCAGTTCAGCAAAGACAGGTATAAAAACCTCTTTGATGATCTGTAAATCACGGAAATAACCTGAAGGAAGATTATTGGTAATCATCATAATCTGTTGCGGCAATGACTGAATCTTATTACACTTGGCACGGGTAAGTTCAAAGACATCAGGATTCTTTTTATGAGGCATTATGCTTGATCCGGTTGTGAATTCATCCGGTAAATGAATAAACCCGAAATTCTGGGAAGTAAACATACAGGCATCAAAAGCTAGTTTGGCAACCGTAGCAGCTACACTTGCCAAGGCATTGGCTACTGTCCTTTCCATTTTTCCACGTCCCATCTGGGCATAAACCACATTATAATTCATGGTGTCAAATCCTAACAGATCCGTAGTTAACTGGCGGTCGAGAGGAAACGATGAACCATAGCCTGCGGCAGAACCAAGTGGATTTCGGTTTGTAATTTTCCATGCCGATAAAAGCAACTGTAAATCATCAGCTAAGCTTTCAGCATATGCACCGAACCATAATCCAAAAGAGGAAGGCATGGCAACCTGTAAATGGGTGTATCCCGGAAGTAAAACATCTTTGTATCGGTTACTCTGATCTATTAATACATCAAATAATCCGGCCACTGACGATGTTATTTTTTCAATTTCATTCCGGGTAAATAATTTTAAATCCAGCAATACCTGATCGTTTCGTGATCGTCCGCTATGGATCTTTTTACCAATATCCCCTAATTTTTGGGTGAGGAGCATCTCAACCTGCGAATGAACATCTTCAACGCCTTTCTCAATGACAAAGTCACCTTCATTGGCTATCTTATATATGTTTTTCAATTCTGTCAGCAAAATTTCCAGTTCTGTTGACTCCAACAGGCCGACAGATTCCAGCATCCTGATATGTGCCATAGAACCCAGCACATCATATTTTGCCAGAAATACATCCATTTCACGGTCCAGACCAATGGTAAATGCCTCAATTTTAGCATTTACCTGTGTGCTTTTTTCCCAGAGTTTTGTCATATATAAGGGCTTTTTGAATACAAAGTTGAATAAGTATATGAAACATAGATCCTGATTTCCATAGTTATATCAGAAATTCATGATTCTAAACGTATCTGATATTAAAATTAATTTCAGGGTGTGACGAGTATGTCTACAGCAATAAACATAACTAACATACTAAGAAGATAAGTGTACCGGCTAAAATTAAACCAGTCCATTTGATTACAGGATGTTATTATCATCCTGTTCCTTTATAAATGTATTATTTTGAAAGGGCACTTGCTAAAATATCTGCAATGAGATTTATGCCTTCTTTAAGCTTTTTATCAATCATCATTTTGATCATCACCGGCAAATCAGCTTTTAGAGTCAATTTCATTTGAGTTACATTTACATCCCTCTGTTTTAATTGAATCCATACATTGATTTCAACCGGAGCATGTTCTGATTGAAGTTTGATAGTCTTATTTGGTTCACGTTCAATAATTTTGAAACCAATCTTTCCGAATCCCTCTGCAATAAAACTACAACTGTCAGTCTGGAATTGCAGATCTTTTATTTTTTCTGAAATTGGTGTCTTTTCCAGAATTGGTTTCAAATTATTCAAGTCACTTAAAATACCAAAAACCACTTCCTCGTTCGAAGAAATGGTTTTAATATCGCTTTCGTATGTAGTCATATCTTTATTTTTTACAAATTGGCTATTTACAATTATCTGTTTAACATTGAGACTTCCCATCCTGTTTTTGAGACGATATTTTATCATCTCAAAAAAAAATATAATAAACAATGAATAACTATCAATTAAAAAGGATCTTACTCAAAATACACCCTTTTACGCTATCTCCGGATTGGGTAAGGGTTATAAATAATATTTCCCGAAGAAATATTACAAGCTTTAATTTTTACGTGTTATTTCTAACAGCCAACTTCATAAACTAACAGAAATCTATTATCAGGATAGTCGTCAGATGTTAAACTATTTTTAAATCAGTCCTCCATGTTGAAGGATTCTGACGCCATTCCTGTAATGTTTCAATGTCATCCACCGATATATAATTCGTTGAAAGTGCTTCTGATAATACGGCATCATAAGTACACAAAGTTGTAAGTTTTACTTTGGCTTTTTTGAATTTCTGATCTGCTACCGGGAATCCGTATGTGAAAATAGCGACCATACCAAGTACTTCTGATCCATCATTCCGGATCGCTTCTACTGCTTTGAGACTGCTTCCACCGGTTGAAATAAGATCTTCTATTACTACAACTTTTTGTTTTGGCCGTAAATCACCTTCAATCATATTTTCAAGTCCATGATCTTTTGGGGTAGGACGGATGTACACAAAAGGCAAACCAAGAATGTCAGCAACCAGAGCAGCCTGTGCTATTGCACCGGTGGCTACACCGGCTATTACTTCTACTTCGGGATACATTTCCAAAATCAAACGTGCAAGTTCTATTTTTATATAACTGCGAATTTGAGGATACGAAAGTGTTTTGCGGTTATCACAATATATTGGTGAATTCCACCCCGATGCCCATACAAATGGGTTATTAGGTTGCAATTTTACAGCTTTAATTTTTAGTAGTTTCTCAGCTACACTTTTTTCTAATGTTTTCATTTTGAATTGTTATTATAATAGATGAACAGTGAAAAACAGTTGAATTCGATTCAGTCTTTCAAGCTGCAAAAGTACGCAAACAATTTTAGACTTGAAATATAATTAAATATATTTTAAATATATTATTTTGTACAAAATAAT
>Ga0302215_10001953_pt1 | contig 14393 bp, 11 predicted proteins | sample II_Fen_N3_1_FD_194580 | JGI IMG/M metagenome (GOLD analysis project Ga0302215, IMG submission 194580) | Peat permafrost microbial communities from Stordalen Mire near Abisko, Sweden - II_Fen_N3_1 | ecosystem: Environmental > Terrestrial > Soil > Wetlands > Permafrost | place: Sweden: Abisko...
TATAAAATCAGAAAAAAGAATCATACACTCTCTTCAACTAAAAATTGTTTTAGATTTATGTACGTGTGTATTATATTCAATCTATCGAAGCTGAAACAAAAAATAGTTTATCTATTACACGAATGAAAAATAAACGTGAAATATTTATATGGATTATCTTAATTACTCTTTCTACTGCATTTAGTTTTGCAATAGGAAAAGGAGACATGAACTTCATATTGATAGGTGTAATGTCTTTATTACCCATTTTTATGATAATGCAATATCCACGCTTTTTTGTAGATGAATTTCTGATTTATTTATTGTTTATATCACTTGTATTTTGTGGTTTGCGGCATCCGGCTTCATTCAGGATATCTACAATCATGTATTCATTATTGTTTATTCTTACGTTCATATATGCATTGAGATTAATATACTCGGGAGTATTGCAATCTGAACGTTTTTTGTTGATAATCAAAATTATTATAACAGCTTATTGTGTTACATTAATTATCCAGCAAGTTTGTGTTTTATTAGGATCTTCGTATGTATTTAATCAAATTCATACATGGGATGAGAGTGCTTTTAAACTGAACGCATTATCTCCGGAACCTTCACATACATCGCGTATTCTTTTCTTTTTGATGTATTCCTATATTTGTACACGTGAAGCAATTCTAAAGCGTTCATATCAATTGACTAAGGACTGGAAAGATGATATGTTTGTATGGGGACTTTTTCTTTATTCGCTACTCACTATGCGTAGTGGTACAGCCATTCTTTTTCTTCCGATATTCTTTATGAAGTTTATGAAATTGAAGAATCTATTTTACATTATTCCGATGATTTTGATTTTAGGATTTGCAATTACGAAGTTAGATATAACACCAGTAAAAAGAGTTGTTGCCTTTAGTAAGGCAGTTATTACATTAGATCCAAGTATAATAAATGAAGCAGACAATAGTGCGGCCATGAGGGTAGTTCCAACCATTCAATATTTTAAAATGTTTGATATTACTAAAATGGATACCTGGTTTGGAAGAGGAATAGATTTTGACAAAGAAATATTTCCTATAATAATACCGGGTGTTCCGGTGGGAGTAAGTGTTGGAGGTATCTTCCCAACATTTTTGATGAATTTTGGATTAGTACCTATCATAATTTTATTGTTAATGATTAATAAATTCTGTTTTAGGGCATTCTTTAGTTTCGATACCTTACTTTGGCTTTTAATGATAGGTCCAAATCCATTCAATACTCAGTTAGTATGGCTAACCTTTATACTGCTAGGAATTAATAAATACTACTTAACTAAATCCTTAGAATGAACATATTTATATCAATAATTCGAAAGCTTTTATTATTGCCTTCTCTGGTTATTAAACCAAAGAAAGTTATCACTTTTTGCAGCTATCCTGCTTTTACCGACAATGCGTATGGAATATATAAATATATAAAGGAAGCAGAGTTCTATAAAGACTATAGGTTAGTTTGGATTGTGTTAGATCCTAAAGATTGTAAAAAAGAGAATATTCCAGTCGAAATAATACACGACGATTTATTAGTACTTTATAAAAAGTCATTTTTAGCAGTTTGGTACTATTTGAGATCTAAATACATATTTATCACTCATGGTTTATACTCAAATATACCAGTGTCACGTCCCAACACAATTATTAATTTGTGGCATGGAATGCCATTAAAGTGTATTGGAGTAATGGATCACAAAGGGAAAAGGTATATGGCTAATTCTCAAATTCTGATAGCAACCAGCGAAAAGTTTCAGGAACTGATGGCTCAGAGTTTTGCGAAATCGTTGGAAGACGTTTTGGTTATCGGGCAACCTCGTAATGATTTGATGTTTGTAGAAACCGACTTTTATGAAAAAATGGGTATACAAAAATCAGATTACGAAAGTATTGGTATCTGGTTACCAACTTTTAGATCGTCCACTATTGGAGATATCCGGGTAGATGGACTTTATAACGAAGGTCAAATTTCTTTTTTAGATTTTAAAATGTTACAAGAATTGGATGGCTTTTTGGTTCAAAATAAAAAGTTATTGATTGTAAAGCTCCACCCCATGGATAAGCTTCAGGAATATGAGTTTAGTGAGTTCTCAAACCTGCTTATCATTAAACAAAATGATTTTAAATCACAACTTTATCCATTGCTGGGTTCTACCGATTACTTATTGACTGATTATTCATCCGTATGGATTGATTATGACATACTTAGTAAACCTATCGGATTTGTAATGAATGATGTTGAAGAATATAAAGAGTCAAGAGGATTGACATTTCAAAATCTGGATCAGGAATTACCCGGGAAAATGATTGAAAATGTGGATGCATTAAAAGAGTTTATAAGTGAACCGGACAAGTTTATTGTTCGTACAGGCGATGAATTTAATAAGTATAAAGACAATAAATCTTCGGAAAGATTAATGTCTTATTTAAAGAATAAAAATTAACAACAAAGAATGTCCAAATTATTTTATTTTTAACTAATTAAGACTAGAAATGATAGTTATCTCAATAGTAATAGCAACATACAATGCAAGACAAAATATTCAAAACTGTCTTGAAAGTCTAATTCTACAAAAGAATGAAAAAGTGGAATTAATTATTATTGATGGAGGGTCAACGGATGGAACGTTAGATATAATTAGAGATAATACAAATGTTATAAACTATTGGATTAGTGAGCCTGATAATGGCATCTATGAAGCATGGAATAAAGGGATAACGCAGTGTCACGGTGATTGGATTATGTTTTTGGGAGCGGATGATAGGTTATTTCCAGATGCCATTGCATCTTATTTAGACTTTATTAATTCAGATAAATCAATTGATCAAATTGATTTAATTTCATCGAGAGTGCAAATGATTGATTCAATGGGTAATCCAATACGGATTAAAGGTTGGTCATTCCAATGGCCTTTGTTCCTGAAAGAAATGACAGTAGCACATGTTGGAGCATTACATTCCCGAAAATTGTTTGAAAAATATGGATTATTTGACACTTCTTATAAAATTGTTGGAGATTATGAGTTGTTATTAAGACCGGGAGCACAGTTGAAGTCACGTTATTTGGATAAACTGACTGCAATTATGAGTGAAGGTGGTGTGAGCGATAGCGTCAAATCAATACGTGAACATTACAGAGCTGCTAGTTCAACAGGTAAATATCCTAAAGTAAAGTCACTAAGTAATGCAATAATTGTATATTTGAAATTCAAACTGAAGCATTTTGCCAGACTGCTCGGCTTTAATATTTATATGCGGAAACCTTAACTGAGATGAGGATTTTACATTTTACATTAGGATTACCTCCCAATCGCAGTGGTGGATTAACAAAATATTCTACGGATTTGATGGTTGCGCAAAGTGCAAATGGTGATACTGTATCCTTATTGTATCCGGGTGATTTTACTTTCTGGAAATTTCGAAATAAAAGAATTGAACAACAAAATTTTCTTCGAGAAATTGCTGTTTATGAAATTAAAAATCCCTGTCCGGTTCCCTTATTACATGGGATTAAGGAACCATTATCTATATTAAATGAGTCTTATAAGTTATCCAACGATGATTTGGAAAACTTCTATGAAACTGTAAAACCCGAGGTGATGCATATTCATACCTTAATGGGAATGCCACCTGAATTATTGACTTTTTTTAAAGCCAAAGGAGTTAAAACCGTTTTTACATCACATGATTATTTCGGACTGTGTCTTAAAGTAAATTTTATTAATCAGGACTCTCGGTTTTGTGAAAAACCCGGAGCTTCAGTCTGTGAACTTTGCAATCGGAATTCGAAAAATACACTTTTTCTACGTTTAAGAAATTCCAGCTATCTTTTGAGGTATAAAGATAAGCTTTCAATAAAAACTAATTCTTCCACTAATAATGTATCGAAAAAAAGTTTTGACATTATTCTTCCGGATAGTGTCAGAGTTGAAAAATATGAAAGGCTCATTAACTACTATCATAATTTATTGAATCAAATTGATTGTTTTCATTTTAATAGTTCAATATCTAGAGAACAATATGAAAAATTTATAACAGTTCGACAAGCTGTTGTTTTACCCATTTCACATGCAGGAATAACAGATTCCAGAAAGTTGAAAGCATTTAATTCCGATTGCATTCGATTGGCATTCATTGGACATACAACTGATTACAAAGGTTTTCCGATGCTTAAAAATGCTTTATGTAAACTAAATGAAAATGGAATTGAAAATTGGTCATTACAGGTCTGGGGAGGATTAATTGCCGCAGATTCGGATAATGATAAAATTAGCTATAAAGGGAAGTTCTCGCATGAAAATCTAAAGACTATTTACGATGATATTGATTTGCTTGTAGTTCCATCTATTTGGAAAGAAACGTTTAGTCTAATAACCCTTGAAGCTCTTTCCTATGGTGTTCCAGTACTAGTATCTTCAAATGTTGGTGCAAAAGATATTATAGAGAATTACAATTCGGAATTTATTTGTTATCCATCTGTTGATGCACTATATTCAAAGCTTGAAACTATTCTTTCAAACACCGTAGTTTTAAAAGACTTTAATCAGAAAATATGTACTGAAACATTTGAATACTTATTTGAAGATCATGTTCAAAAAATGAAACAATTATATTTAAATGCAATAGAAAATTGATATGAATATAGCAATAATTGGAACTCGAGGAATACCAAACCAATATGGTGGATTTGAACAATTTGCAGATATATTATCCTGTGGTCTTGCACAAAAAGGACATGAAATAACTGTCTATTGTTCTGCTAACCACTCATATCAAGAGACTGATTACAAGGGGGTTAAATTAATACATAAATACGACCCGGAGAATAAGATTGGTACAGTTGGTCAATTTATATACGATCTGTTGTGCATATTGGATGCTCGAAAACGAGATTTTGATCTGATATATTTGTTGGGATATACAAGTAGTTCTATTTGGCAGCGATTACTATATAAACGCAAGACTGTTGTTATAACCAATATGGATGGGCTTGAATGGAAACGCAGTAAATATTCGCATAAAGTTCAGCTGTTTCTCAAATATGCAGAGAAGTTGGCTGTAAAATTCAGTGATTATCTGGTAGCTGATTCTATCGGGATTCAATCGTATCTCAAAAATAAATACAATGTTGAGTCTTCTTACCTCCCTTATGGGAGTTTTGTTTTTGAAGGAGCAATCAAGGAAGACATTAAAGCTTATGAAGTAGATGCTTTCAATTATGATATACTAATAGCCCGGTTTGAACCGGAAAATAATATAGAAATGGTATTACAGGCTTTTTTAGCTTCTGACACTCAAAGACAATTGTTATTGGTTGGAAATCATAAACATACAGAATTTGGAAAGCGGATGTTGGATATTTATGGTACTGATAAGCGTATACGGTTTATGGGAGCTATTTATGATCAAACAGCACTTAATAACTTACGTTATTATTCCAATCTATATTTTCATGGTCATTCTGTTGGTGGCACTAATCCTTCGCTACTAGAAGCTATGGGTTCTTCGTGTTTGATTTGTTATCATAATAATGAATTTAATAGAGCCATTGTTGGTGAAGATGGTTTTGCTTTTACGGATGTTGACATCTTAACTGGAATTATTAATACGAAACTAAAAACAGCGTATCGTTCATATATTGAAAATAATCGGCATAAAATAATTACCACTTATAGTTGGAAACACATCATTGATCAATATATACAATATTTTTCCTCACTGATCAAAAAATAATATCCACTGGATAGAAATTACTCTACTCGGTTAAATTTGGAGTATATGAAAAAGTTTAATATTTTAACTTGCCTGTTTCTTATTACCTCTAGTTATCCGCTTTTTGCACAGGTTGTCAAACAAGGGAATATAATATTTACTTCCAGTTTTAATTCAGCAAATAGCAGGGCACAATGGTCTGGCAGTCCCCAATGGGTAAGTGAAGGTATCGGTGGGGGGATGTGTCTCTTTGTAAATGGAGAAGGAATGGTGCATTCCATCATAAATTTGTCACCATTTAAGCGAATGACACTTAAGTTCCGATGCATGGTAAAAGCAGATGGGGTTACTAAACCATTACAACCTTATTTGGGAGTAAAGTATATGTTGCATTATAAAACCCCTACTACCGAAATATGGCAAAATGAATATGATATTTATGGTACTTTTAATTGGAAAGAACTTAAATTTACAATAAATGTTCCTTATGATGCCACTGTTGGTGATATTTCATTAGGCTTACAGGGTAGTATTGGAAAAGTTTGGTTCGATAGTGTTTCTGTATCAGTTATCAACGTTCCTATTTCTTTTAAACTTAAACACAAAATTGGTTCCAATAATGATGTTACTCAATTTAGGGGAGCAATGTCTTCGGGTGACTTTAAGACAGATGATATTAAAACTTTTGGAAAAGACTGGAATGGAAATTTATTCCGTTGGCAATTGACCCCCAATCAATCTGAAAGGAAATCTATTGAAAATAATTTGGATGGATATGATCATTGGTTGGATCATAAATTAGTAGATTTGGATAGTGCTTTAGTTGTTTGCAAACAATATGGCATCAAAGTAGTGATTGATTTGCATACCGTACCTGGTGGACAGGAGAAAACTGGAGCTTTGAATATGTTTTACAATAAAGATTTCAACAACCATTTTATAGAAACCTGGAAACGAATTGCTCACCGTTATAAAAATAATTCCTCAATTTGGGGTTATGACTTAGTAAACGAACCTATTGAGAAAGGAATATCCATTGTCGGAATGGATAATGCCAGTACTCAATTCAGAGCTGTACAGACAATACGTAATATTGATCCAACATCTCGTATAATTATTGAAGTTGGGGAAGGTGATTCTCCAGGTGCATTTGCTACTTTCACTCCATTCAATATTTCAAATCTCATTTATGAAGTCCATATGTATGAACCTCATACCTATACACATCAGGGTGTATTATATCCGAAAACTGGAATTGTATATCCTGGTATTATTGATGGGAAATACTATGATAAAAATACGTTAATGAATATACTAAAGCCAGTACGGGATTTTCAACTAATGTATCATGTACCTATCTATGTAGGTGAGTTTAGTGCAGTGCGATGGGCACCCGGAGCAGCACAATATTTGGATGATTGTATATCTATTTTCGAGGAATATGGTTGGAACTGGACTTATCATGCATTTCGAGAATGGCCGGGTTGGAGTGTAGAGGTTGAGAATGGTACATCGAATACTGATTCGACCATAAGGGCGACGCAAAATACCGATCGAAAAAAGGTATTAATGAAATGGTTTGTTAAGAATAAAAAAATAAAGAATTAGAAATTTTCATTCTTTTTAAAATTGGTCGGAATATTTGTTTTTAAATACTTAGTTTGCTTTTTGTAGTTTCTCAGACAATTATACCTTTAATGATTCACTTATATCAGATATAAAACACTAAAAATGGAAATTACAAGCAGAAGATCGTCTTATCCTTTCCAGTGTTAAGATACAACCATCTTCAGAAGAGTTGGAGTATTTAAACAGCCTCATTCCTCTTATTGTAGATTGGGACTCTTTACAAAAAAATATAATTGAAAGAGGAATAAGACCTTTATTTTTCAAGAAACTTCCACTGCTTTCTGCTGCATCGCTTATACCTGCTGATGTGAGTACAAAGCTTCAACAGTCCTATTATCGCACCTTAAGTAGGAGTATGCTATTGTATGATGCATTTGAAAAAATATCTATTATTTTTAATTCAAATGGAATACAGGTAATTGCTTTAAAAGGAATTTATCTTTCGGAAAAGTTGTATGGTGATATTGCGCTCCGACAGTTCAGTGATATAGATTTATTAGTTAGAAAAGAAGATGGGGAGAAATGCCTGGAGATATTAAAAGAGCTTGGTTATAGATCGCACGAACAAAGCATCACCGACAATGGAGGTTCTTTGTCAGAAATAATTCATTATCCGGCAATGGTGTTGAATGAAGTTTCAGTTGAAATACATATAAAACTTCATCGTAAAACAGAGCAGTATAGTTTGATACTTGATGAACTGTGGAAAAATGCCTTACCCATAAATTTTAATAAATTCCAATGTTTTACACTCGGTTTTAATGACTTAATTATTTACCTATGTATTCATCTTGACAAGCATTTTCGAAGTAATCAGGTTCAGTTTACAAGTCTTAGTGACATTACAAATATTCTTACAAATTTTTCTGGCACGATAGATTGGAATTTGTTAGCTGAAGACTGTCGAAGATATAAATGTGAAGATGTAGTGTTTAAATATATTGTATTAACGCATGATTATTTTAACGCTTTAGTTCCTGACAGTGTTATTTATCAATATAAGCATCTTATAACAACAAAAGATTTACAATTATTTCATAGCTACTTAACCGGATTTATTGGTTTGAAATCAAATATAACTTCTCATGTTATCAATCTTAATCAGCTTAAAAGTTTTTCTCCTAAAGTACAATATGTTTTAGAGGCTTTATTTCCTCCCAAATTATACATGATTCAAAAATATCAAATTAAATCCCCGTCATTCTACATGTTTTTTTATCCTTACCGTTGGTGGATTGGAGTGAAGGGGGTTTTTAAGTTGATAGTTGGTCGATAGTTGAAAGTTCAGAGTTAGTAGTTTGGAAGAGTTTGGAGTTAAGAGTCTCAGAACTTCATACTCAGAACTCAAAACCGGAAACTCAAATTCTGGTTGCTTTATTCTCCTTATCGTTGGTGGATAGGATTGAAGGGGGTTTTTCTCTTTGGAGAGTTCTGTAGGAAAAGTACCGTAAGCATCCCAAATCCGCCGTATGCAATAAGTCAAAAGCGGATTTTCAGTGAACATATACTGAAAATCCGCTTGGAATTTAAGGAGAGGATTATGGAAGAAGTTCCTTCCAGTTTATCGGTGTTTGTAGCGTTGGTATTTTTTCGAGAGTCGAGGTCAGCCATTTGTGCGGTTCAATACCGGCTTGCAGGCAACTTCCCAGTAAGGTATAGAAGATGCAGTTATCCTCCGCTCCGTTGTCATTGCCCGAGAATAAGTAGTTCTTCCGTCCCAAGACGATAGGGCGGATGGCATTTTCCACCCCATTGTTGTCTATGTGAAAATATCCTTCCTTGCAATACCTGCTGATACGAGGCCACATACCAAAAGCATAGCTAATGGCTTTACCCATAGGGCTTTTTGGGATGCAATTGTTATAGGTTTGCTTCATCCAACTTTCCATTTGTTGTAATATTGGATAAGCTTTCTGTTCCCGTTCCTTGCGGATTTGCTCGTAATCAGCTCCTTCTTCTTTGAGGTTTCCCTCCAGCATGTAGAGCAGTGCAATATAGTCAAGTGCTTTTTGTGCTTCGGGAGTCGTTACCAAGGCGGTTTCAAATTTTCGTCTTACATGAGCCATACATCCCAGCGGAAGCACCCCTTGCTTTTCTTCAAAAATGCTGTATGCCGCATAACCATCGGTTTGAAGTGCTCCTTGGTAATCTTTGAGCATTTTCAGCACTACCTCCCCGGAGCGTGAGCCTTTGTCGTAATGAAGAAATACCCCGGGAAACAGCACCGAACGAACCACCCAGATGTAACCCTTTCGTGCCGACCCTTTCCGATCGGTTATTGGATGACTGGTTTCGTCCACCTGAATGTAATTGGCTGATAGTACCCGCTGCATTTGTGCTGCATAAAGCGGATAAAACTTATCGGCAATGGAGTGTACCCAGCGATTAATACTGGAAGTGGTTATCTCTACTCCAAGTTCTTTGAAACGTTTGGCTTGTCGGTATTCGGGGAGATGGTAAAGAAATTTATCTACAATTATTTGGCTGAGCAACGATTCTCCTGCAATACATCCGGGCAATATCACATTTTTTACAGGGGCTTGAACGATGGTAGTTGTAAGGGCATGTACGTCTTGTTTTTCTTTGTATATAGGTCTAACGATACGCTCTACCCAAAACTTCGATGGTTCAATCATTAATCGTTCGTTTACGTCCTGACCAATCTTAATCATCGTATTTATATCTACGTTCTCTGGCTCAACAACAGTTTCTCTGCGTTCAATGTTTTCGGGAACTTTGTAAGAACGCTTTTGAGTAGTCGATTTTTCTTTTGAAGCATTACGATGTTTTTCTGCTTTGTGCATAATGTCATCGACTAATGACTTCATTTCAGGGGCTTCAAGCTCCAGAGTTTTCATCCCTTGTCCCGAGTCAAACAATGACAGCTGAGCCTCACAATAGTCGGGTAGCCGCTTTTCAGAACGTCGACCAAACAACTGACGTTCCAGATAAAGTATACGCTCCTGCTTGCGATTAAGCTCTTCCTGTTTCAAAAGAATCTGCTCATCCTTCAAAAGATTTTGTTGCTTTAACAAAGCGTTTTCCTGTAATATCTGCTGTATATCTCCCATTGTTTTACAGTATAAAGATACTATATTTCAATGATATATGCAAGTATTTTACTCGAAATTATATCGTTTTCTTCGTTTTATTTTTACACTAATCCCTTCCATAAAAAGCACCAGTTCATCCCAGCGGATGGTACGGAATCCAACCCCTTCCTTAAGAAATATCTTATGACTGACACGTCCACTTTCCATGCGTTTGTAATAAATCACAAAACCTCCACGCTCCCAATGGAGTAATTTCATGGTCGTGCGACTCTTGTTCAGAAACACATATACATCTCCGTTGGTAGGACTTAATGACAGGTAACGGATTAAGCCGCACAAGCCATCCAAACCTTTGCGCAAATCAACGCCACTTAAACAAACTACAAAACGATTGCCTTCATTCAAACTGAACATAACTTTTTTCGACAAAGATCTGAATTTGATCCTCTTGAAAAAATACGGCAGATTTGGGATGCTTACAGTGGAATGACCAAAATGAAGCAATTAAAAAGAGCAAATTCAATTTCTAACTTGAATTTGCTCTTTTTGTTATGGGTAACAGTCTAATAATTGCTTTCTTTTTTCTTCGAGGCGTCTTTTATTAACTCAGCCGGTTTTTGTTTTAGCAATGGAATTGCTTTGTAATCCCAGGTTTCTTCAAATTCCCAATTGGCCATAAGAGTCAATTTTGCAGGATAATAGAAAACTTCTTCCGGCTGTCGATGAGTTTTTAAATCACCTGTATCCCATTTCCCATTTCCATTCTCATCAATAAACATTCGAACATAATAATCGCCTGGTTTCAGGTATTCAAAAACAGTTCCTTTAGCCAAAGCAGGTTTTGTTGCAAGCAAAACATCTTTTGAATCAAGCACTTGTAACACGGCTTTCGGATTAAACTCTGCAAGTAACATTTTTACACTCGAATATTCATCCAAAGAGCGAATAGTAAATGGAGTAGTGAACTTATTACTTATCTTATTATAAATACTTTTGAATACAGCGGAATCAATATCCAACTGATAGGATTTTTCAGCAACCCATTTATAATCAATCGCAAAATTCATCTTCGTTGAATCAACCTGTCGCCATTTGAAAGGAATAGGTTTTAATATAGTATCAATCTTCTGACTCAGAATTACTTTCGAAAGATCCATTTTATCTAAAGGAGCTTCAAAGTGTAAGGCAATTGGACTATATATTTCAAATGGTGAAGTTATATTACTTGTAAATATATATGGTTCAACTTTCGTAATAGTCGATTTCTTTGCTGCTTTTGCCTTTGCGCTTAAATGTGCTTTTCTCATCGAAACATTGAGCGTATCGGTCACCGGAACTAAATTAAAAAGCGAGTCTGATTTTAAATAAGTCATTGCCATTTGCAAGGTGTCTGTTTTCCAGACAACTGAGTCGGTAATCCAATAAGTCAAACTATCCATTGTAGTATTCTTCTGAAGCAAATACTTTCCTTCCCACTCAAAATTAAGTGGCTTAATTTTAGGCAATTCCGTTGCAGCGGCATTGAAAAACAAATTAAACATAAAAGGTTCCTTACGTTCTGTTTTAAGAAAATACTGGCGTTTTTTGCTTTCTTTAAAATAGCGAAGCGTCAAATCATCCGGTAAAAACCGTGTGCCCATATACCGACGAATACTATCCACTGTGACCGTATCTTTCCAAATTGTATCAGTCATTTCTTCTAACCGTGTAAAAGGAGTTACAATAGAATCGTACAAAGCCAAGCCCTCACCGGATTGATAGAAATAATCATGATTTAGATCGCCCAAAGCAAATACTTTATAAGAGCCTTGCTTGACATTATCAATGGAGAATCGACCTTTTTCATCTGTTTTTCCAATACGTAGAAAAGGTTTTAATGAGAAAACAGAGTCTGATTTCTCTCTGTAAATACCCACATATATACCCGATAATGGATTCAGGGTTTCTGCATCAATTACAGTTCCGGCTATTTTGAAAGTATCAATTTCGTTACCGGTAGAAAATGAGAAAAGATAGTTTTTTATCGGATTCTTCTCATTTAAATCTACGATGGCATCACCAAAATTGATTGAGTATGTTGTGCTATCGAGCAAAGGTTCGTTAAACTCGACTGTCACTCTTTTTCCAAACGACTTTACATCCGGAGGTTTTATCTGAGGTGGTGAAATTATCACATTCTCTGATGCTTTCTCTACCGTCACTAATTCGTCGAAATCAATCAGAATCTGCTTCTTTTTAAAAAAGAGAGAACCGTTAGCCGGAGAAGATTTCAGTACACTTGGAGGTGTTATATCCTTAGGTCCTCCTGTTGGTCCCTGTGCTCTATTGGCACAAGCATAACCCAACAAAATGATTCCTAAACCGAGCAAAGCGGACTTTATTTTTGTTTTACTTGTCATATTCAATTCTAAATCATTTCTTATTGTAAAGTCAAGACCTTGTGTCCAATACGGCAACGCAAGCATTTCTTATCATCACAATATTGTTTTTTCAGTTGCAAAAGAGCTTGTGAGTCATAAGCCGATTCTGCTGTTAATCCGAGATTCTGCCAACCCGAAACGATTGCATTATGTTCAGCTGGAATTTGTTCCAAGATTTGTAATGCTTTGTCTTTCAAGTTCTGATTATTCTTCTGATGTGCATAACAAAACAGAAACGGAACTACCGTATTAATCAAAATACTATTAATAGACTGGTTTCCTAAATTCTTACTTTTTTCGGCACTTTCGTGTGCAAACAAATAATGGCTCTGCCAATACGTCGATGGTTTACTTGCAAATAATTCTTTTAAAAAATCTACATTCGGATTTTCGACCATTTTGGAAAACAACTTGGACGAAGAATTTATTAATGCAGCAAACTGAGCAATTCGCACATGCGGAAAATTATCAGGGCGGAGACGAAGTAATTTCCATTGCGAACCGTCCAATGGATGAAGTGCAAATTTTGAGCGTAGAAAATCATATTCCTGTTTTAATTTCGCAGCATATTCATCCCTAGCCTCTTCATTCAACAAACCGGCTTGTCCAAAAAGCAATGCTTCCAACTGAAACAACTGATCTTTGTGTTTCCCCAAGGCTGATAGTGGGATTGATTTGGCCAAAGTCTCGAATGCCTGACTATTAGTTCCAAAACCAAAGTTATGGGCTAAAGTTATGTAAAACGCTTCTTCCCAATGCTGATTATTTACATTGAGCAGGTTTGTTATTGATAATATTTTTGCTTCCAATCGTTCGGTAAGCAAAGCATTTTTCCAGCTCTGGATAAAAATAGCCGGAACCGAACCTATTTTGTCAGCACACGGAATCCATTTTTGCTCACTTAACAATTTCTCGTAATTAGCTTCAATTGATTTTGGATATATCAACCTGAGTTGTGGAATTTGAGCTCCATCAATTCGATAAACATCGATATCAGCAGCATCTACCAAGTGTAAAATTACACTGTCGTAAGCTTTATCTAAATGATGATTGTGTTTAATCCAATCGGAAGAATTCGTATGAATTTCTACATTTCCAGCCCAAAGCGTATCGCCAATTTTAATTTTGGCATTAAAGAAATCGGGACCGGCATCGGTATTGTATTTACCCACATCAATTACATCCACCGGCTCACCATCGGTTGTGCAAAGGTCGTGAGCTGTGAAAAGCTTGTGCTGCCAAACGTAATGTAAAATGGATTCTTTCATAGTATTATCAGTTACAGCACCCCAAATGTATATCCTTGCGCTTTCCACCATTCAATAGCCAATGGAAGCACAGCTAACATATTATCTTTTGCCTTTATCGAATCGTGAAAAACCACAATAGAACCATTGCGAGAATAGCGTTTTACGTTTTTAAAAACAGTTTCAGGAGTTATATTTTTATCGTAATCGTAGGTAATTAAATCCCACATTATGATTTCATAATCTTGTTGCAACGCTTTTTGTTGTCGGAAAGATAGTCGTCCGTAAGGAGGTCGAAACAACTTGCTATGAATAATTTCA
>Ga0302215_10001954_pt1 | contig 14393 bp, 11 predicted proteins | sample II_Fen_N3_1_FD_194580 | JGI IMG/M metagenome (GOLD analysis project Ga0302215, IMG submission 194580) | Peat permafrost microbial communities from Stordalen Mire near Abisko, Sweden - II_Fen_N3_1 | ecosystem: Environmental > Terrestrial > Soil > Wetlands > Permafrost | place: Sweden: Abisko...
ACCGGAGGAAGAGATTAATTTGATTGCTTTGATGGTTTTGGTAGACATTAAGTGAGGGCCAGCGCATAAATCAACAAAATCTCCTTGACTATAGAAGGAAATAACGGCATCCTCTGGAAGATCTTCAATTAACTCTACCTTATAAGGTTCTTCCTTTTGTTTCATAAGTTCAATTGCTTCACCACGAGGTAAGGTGAATCGAACTAATTCTGCACCTTCTTTGATGATTTTTTTCATCTCTTTTTCAATGACGTCAAGAGCTGCACGGTCAAATGAAGGAATATCAAAATCATAATAGAAACCGGTATCTATGGAAGGTCCAATTGCGAGCTTAGCATTCGGATATAATCTTTTTACAGCCTGAGCCAATACATGGGAGGTAGTATGACGGTATGCTGCTTTACCGGCATCGTCATTAAAGGTTACTATATTCAAATTGCAATCTTGATCCACCACAGTTCTTAGATCAACCACCTTACCGTTAATTTCACCTGCGCATGCCATTCTTGCCAATCCTTCGCTAATGTCACTTGCAATTTCATATACTGTCATTGCCTTGTCGTACTCCTTCATAGAGCCGTCTTTTAAAATAATGTTCATAGTTTTTTCTCCTTTCAATTTAAACTGGATATAACGCAAGTAGCGAAATTCCGGTTTGTGAGTGCTCTCGTATGGTCACTTAACGTTCGCACTAATAACAATCTAAATAAATACACAAAAAAGCCCGTCTCTTTCGACTTGCTTTTTTCGCAATTCGAAAGGGACGAGCGTAGTTTCTACGTCGCGGTTCCACCCTTTTTGGCAATAAACCCACTTCATTATGATTGTTAACGGAATCACCGGATCGGATTAGGATCACTCTGAGGTAGTTTTCATATGCTTCTATACAAGTGGAATCGCTATATCGACATCCCTGTAGGAATAAGATATTTTCACCAATACATATCTCTCTCTGAATTCTTTCACATATTACTCGTCTCATCAACGTTTTACATAATATTTATGAATTAATTATAGCATTACATCTTATAATGTCAAGACGAAGTTGAAAATGCATAATTTTCGTTGTTGCATTCTAGGAACAGTTGCCGACAGAAATCTCAGTAATGGAATGCCCTTTTGAGAAATAATACATAGCCAACAATCCTATTATATGCTAAAATAATACATTATGAAGATTTATACACGGAGGATACTCAATGTCTTACTTATTAAAAAACGACGATATAACCTTACGAATTAGTCAGCTAGGTGGCGAACTCACATCCATTTTTGATAATCATAATGCGAAAGAATACTTATGGAATGCAGATCCTGCATTTTGGGCTCGTCATTCTCCCATCTTATTTCCCTTTGTAGGTTCTTGCAAAAACAAATCCTACACTTATCAAGGTAAAACTTATCCTATGATGCAACATGGATTTGCGAGAGACATGCAGTTTAAATTAATAAGTCAAACCGAAGATGAGATTTGGCTTGGACTGAACTCTACGAAAGAAACTTTAAATATATATCCTTTCCGATTTCGCTTAGAATTAGGATATCGTATCAGCAAAAGACAAATACATGTGCTATGGAAAGTAATCAATAATGATTCGGAAATCATGTACTTTTCAATAGGTGCTCATCCTGGGTTTTATTGCCCTCTGGATTCTGATAAAAGTCAATCGGATTATTACCTTTGTTTTGATACGGAGAAGCCAATCTCTTATCTTCTTGTGAATTCGGAAGGTCTAGAAGTAAAAGAGAATATAAATTCAAAGCATATACTTACTACCGATTATGGAACCCTGCCAATCGTACCAAATATGTTCGACAATGATGCTTTAATAATTGAAGGGAAACAGTGTAGTAAATTATCCTTACTTAACCCAGATCGATCACCTTATCTTTCAGTTTCGTTTGATGCACCGCTCTTTGCTATATGGTCTCCAGCCGGCAAAAATGCTCCTTTTCTCTGTATTGAACCTTGGTATGGACGTTGCGATTCTGAAGCTTTTAATGGAACCCTTGAAGATAAGGATTATATCAATAAGTTAGCGGTTGGTGAAAGCTTTGAATCAGGATATACCATTGAAATAAACTAACAATTATATAAAAGCATTTGCGCTTCGTTTCAAGGAACCTGTTTATACGTATATTTTATCTACTAGTGCGCTGTTGGGAAAAATGGCCTTAAGGTTGCTGCTACATTGTTAACCGGCATAGTTTGTAAGATAACTTTACCTGGGCCGGTTACAACTGTGTTGAAGATTCCTTCGCCACCAAAAAGCATATTCTTAACACCGGGTACGGTTTGGATCTCCATGGTAACGCCTTCTGTCATCGCAGCCAGATATCCGGTATCAATCACCATCTTCTGTCCAGGCTGAAGCACATATTCGACAGCATATCCATCTATTTCAACAAATGCAACTCCGTGACCGGATAATCTCTGCATGATGAAACCTTCCCCGCCAAACAAACCGGAGCCAAGCTTCTTTTGAAAATGTAGTGATAGTTCCACTCCTGCTTCAGATGCTAAGAACGCCGACTTTTGAACAATCATACCATTGCCCGGTGTGATGTCAAATGCTCGAATAGAACCCGGAAAACTTGAAGCAAAGGCAATCATACCAGCGCCACCCATTGCAGTGTAGCGATTCTGAAATATCGAATCTCCTGAAAACATTCTTCCAAAAGCCTTTCCAATTCCACCATTTGTCGAGGTTTCCATTTTCATGTTCGGAGACATCCATGACATGGATCCTCTCTCTGTAATCATTATTTCATTCATGTCCAAGTGACAGGTTACAACCGGTAACGGTTCCCCTATAATCTCATATCTCATACCCATTCCTCCTTAATAAAATATAATCTAAAATCCAATCGCGTTTATGTCAATATCCTTTAAGTTCCCTACAAGTGATATGGATGCCGTGCTCCAGTCAAAGTATTTATTTGCAAACTCTGTGATACGAGGTTTTGTTACCTTATTAATTTCATCCACCAACTCTTCTACTGTAACGATTCTACCACGATTCATCATCGCTTTTCCATTGGAATTCATTCTGCTTTTCGCACTTTCATTACCAAGGATTAGCTCGGTTTTAATTTGCTCTTTCGTCATTGCAATTTCTTCTTCAGTAACGCCACGCTTCTTAACATCATTTATAATCTGATGAATCTTCTTCATAACAGTAGTCGTTTGAGTGGGATTCATAGCCGCATAGATGTGAAATAAGCCGGTTTCACGATACGAGCTACCGTAGGAATAGATAGAGTATGTCAAACCACTATTTTCACGAATCTTCTGAAATAATCTAGAGTTAATGCTCCCCCCAAGGATATTGTTCAAAACTGACAATACATATCTTTCATCCGATAGATACGATAAACTGTCAAATGCAATATTACAGTGCAATTGTTCTATATCTTTGTCTCGTTTGCATAATACCTTATTATATTCCGGTTTGCCAACCAAACTAACCGGAGTATTGGTCTTTGCTGGGAGTATCCCAAACTTTTCTTCTAGTTGTGTTATAATTTCTTCTTCATTAAAATTACCGGCGACAGAGATTATCATATTCTCGCCCACATAATAAGTATTCATAAATTCAATAATCTGAGCCCTAGTTACTTTTCGAACAATCTTCTTACTACCAGATATTAGATAACCAAGTGGATGATCCTTCCACACCCTCTGCTGAAGCATCTCATGTACCAAATCTTCCGGAGAATCATCGTACATATCAATTTCTTCAAGGATAACTCCTTTTTCCTTTGTTAACGCCTTCTCATCAATCAAGGAATTTTGGAACATGTCAGATAATATATCGATTGTAATCGGCAAATGTTCACTTAGCGTAGTTGCATAGAATGAAGTACATTCTTTGCTGGTAAATGCATTCATGTTGCCACCGATTTTAGCCATCTCATCCGCAATTTGCTTTGCATTACGTTGCTCTGTTCCTTTAAAAAGCATATGTTCAATTATATGAGCAATTCCGTTATTTCCCTCGTCCTCATTCGAAGACCCAACTTTAACCCAAATTCCAAAGGACGCACTTCTCAGATATGGTAACACTTCTGTTATGACAGTAATTTGGTTCGAAAGATTCGTAATGTTTGTCATATAGGTTCCTTCCTCTTCATATTGTAATTTATTATTAAATTCATACCTAGTTCATAAAAATAAAATTATTCTTGATTCGTGTGTTATAAAACAAATTTAGAGTAAATGATAAATAAGTGATCATACAAATTAATTTACTATAAAGATGTCTTATTGCAAATAAACAATCTTGATTACGGTGTCAAAAAGTCTTTCAACAAAGTTCATTAGTATTGAAGCATGAATCTTTTGACTTTGTAAAAATTGCCATTGTCACAGTATAAACAGACTATTTGACTACTATATCAATCTTTAAACATTAAAATTAGTATTCTCGAAAAACATTAAAATGATTTATAAACCACATAACCTATTATTAATTGGTTTCAGTTAGTGTTATTGGTTAATGCCATATTAATGCTTAATAATACCATATATATGCAATTAGTTCAACCAATAGAAAAGAATAGAAAATTCAAAAAACAAGCTTTGCTATCACAAACAAGCCCGTTCTTCGCAATATTAATATTATCGCTAAGAACGGGCTTCATTTATACTATTTCACTTTAATGATAATTACTGAACATCCTTGATACTAAAGCTGATTCTGCCCATTTTATCCTGTCCAAGGCATACAACTGTTACAATATCGCCTAAGGTTAATACATCTTCAACATGATCTATTCTCTGCTTGGAAATCTTAGAGATATGAACCATGCCTTCTTTGCCAGGAGCAAATTCAATGAATGCGCCAAAATCTTTGATACTAATAACTTTACCGGTATATTTCTTACCTTCTTCAAATTCTGTTACTATCATTCTAACCATCTCAAGAGCCTTCTGAATGCTATCTTTATCTACGCCACAAACAGATACAGCACCTTCATCAGTGATGTCAATCTTAACACCAGTCAAATCGATGATTGCATTGATGGTCTTACCTCTTTGACCAACAACTTCACCAATCTTGGATGGATCTATTTTAATCTGAACAATCTTAGGTGAATAAGGTCCAACCTCAGCTCTTGGCTCAGCAATTACTGGAGCCATAACATCATTTATAATGTGAGTTCTAGCTTCTTTGGTTCTATAGATTGCTTTCTCAATGATTTCTCTTGTTAAACCATGGATTTTAATATCCATCTGGATTGCTGTGATACCCTTATTCGTTCCAGCAACCTTAAAGTCCATATCGCCGAAGAAATCTTCAAGTCCTTGGATATCGGTTAAGATAATATAATCATCATCGGTATCGCCCGTTACTAAACCAACGGAAATACCAGCTACCATACCTTTAAGAGGTACACCTGCAGCCATTAAGGATAAGGTGGAAGCACAGATAGATCCTTGGGAAGTTGAACCATTGGACTCTAATACTTCTGATACAGTACGGATTGCATATGGGAACTCTTCTTCTGTAGGAAGCACTGGAACAAGTGCTCTTTCTGCAAGTGCACCATGACCGATTTCACGTCTACCAGGTCCTCTCGAAGGTCTTGTTTCACCTACGGAGTAAGAAGGGAAATTGTAATGATGCATATATCTCTTACCGGTTTCATTTTCATCAATACCATCAAGTCTTTGAGTTTCAGCTAATGCACCTAAGGTTGTAATCGTAAGAACCTGTGTCTGTCCACGGGTAAACATACCGGAACCATGAGTTCTAGGTAATACATCTACTTCGCCTTCAAGCTTTCTGATTTGATCGATTGCTCTACCGTCAGGACGTTTCTTATCTTTTAAGATCATCTTACGAACTGTTTTCTTCTCAAACTTATAGATTGCTTCTCCAAGTAAAGGAAGCCATTCTGGATGAGATTCTTCATAACGAGCTACTAATTTTTCAGTGATTTCTCTAATATTAGATTCTCTAACCTGCTTCTCATCTGTAAATACAGCTACTTCCATTGCTTCTGAAGTAATAAAGTTAACCATATCTTCATACATTTCTGCAGGGGTATCACATTTGATGTAATCATGTTTGGATCTACCAACTTCAGCTACAATTGTATCGATGAATTTGATAATCTCTTGATTTAATGCATGTGCTGCAAAGATAGCCTCAATCATTTTCTCTTCAGAAATCTCATTCGCTCCTGCTTCAATCATGATTACTTTATCCTTAGTAGAAGCTACGGTAAGTACTAAGGTAGACTTCTCTCTCTGGGATGAAGTAGGGTTAAATACCAATTCTCCATCAACCATACCAACCATAGTGGATGAGGTAGGACCATCAAAAGGAATATCGGAGATGCAGGTTGCGATTGCAGAACCAAGCATTGCGGTTACTTCTGGAGAACAATCCTGATCAACACATAATACAAGGTTGTTTAAAGTAACATCATTTCTATAATCCTTAGGGAATAATGGTCTCATCGGACGGTCAATTACTCGGGAAGTAAGGATAGCATTCTCTGAAGGTTTGCTTTCTCTTTTAATAAACCCTCCTGGAATCTTACCTACAGCATATAATTTTTCCTCATATTCTACACTTAACGGAAAGAAATCAATTCCTTCTCTCGGTTTATTCGATGCTGTTGCAGTAGATAATACTACGGTATCACCATAATGCATTAATACAGCACCATTTGCCTGTGCAGCTACTCTGTTTACGTCTACAGTCAGAGTTCTGCCAGCTAATTCCATGCTAAAACTTTTGTACATAATTTGTCTCCTTTTTTGTTTACAAGCGCAGATTAAATTAATCATTGCTTGTTTTATTCTAGAGCTGGAGGAACCGAAACAACTGAAAAACCTATCGATACCTTAAAAATTCGATAATCTTTTCAGAAGTCTCGGGTTGTCCTCTCTAAACTCTAACTACAATATTATACCATTATTGTTACCATTATGCTATAGTTATTTTTGATTGTACCTTTATTTGCAAATAAACTACTAATAAATTATCCATATATCATTATCTTCATATATTTTAATCTTAAACATAAAAAGCATACCACATTTCTAACTTGTAATTGTTATATTATGAATTTCAACAAATATATAATAAACTTAAAAAAGTAACGAGATTTACACCCCTTATCCTATGATGAATAACTATTCGTGCTTTGATTTTAATGAATCATAAATATGTCATTAAAATGTAAAACAGAATCCATTCATGCAAGATAAGAAAAGTAAACTCGTTACTATGATAGATTTTTTTTATTTCAATTGCTTTATATCAGTTCCTATATATCAGTAGCTTTATATAGTTATAATATATTAACTTCTTTATTACAGTTGCTTTATTTCAGCTACTATATTACAGCTACTATAATTCAGCTACTATAATTCAGCTACTATATTACAGCTACTAAATTTCAGCTATATTATTTCAGTTAATTTATCAAATTACATCACGTACTACAATATTTTTAATCCATTTTTTCTGACGGTAACGAATATATCCAAGGATTAATTTATATAGTTCTTCTAATAATACCATGGCATATACAATGTAGATTGGTAGATGAAATACAATACCACCCAAATATGCCATCGGTATTCCTATAAACCATACCCCGCTTATGTCCAAGAATAGTGCTGCTAGCGTGTCCCCTCCACTACGTAGAATTGATACAATAATCTGAGTATTCAGTGCTCTGATTGGAATGGATATAGAGAGCACAATCATACAATTTTTAATATAGTGAATTGCTTGAGAGGAAGCCGGGAACAACGATACAATAACGTCTTTCAACAGAAAAGTGATGATTGCCACTACGATTGAAATCATAAATTGAAGCACCATAAAGTACTTTGCATGTTTCTCTGCCTTCTTAAGTTCATTCCCACCAAGTTCATTGCCCAGAATCACGGCAGAGGAATTACACAATCCTAGGAACGATACTACAATGATTGATTCAATAATATTTGTTATTGTAATCGCTGCTGTTGCATGAGGTTCCATTCTACCGTATACCACAGCATATATTGTTACACCCAATCCCCACATAAACTCATTAGCAATCACTGGTGAAGCGGTGAAAAAATATTTTTTAACAAAAAGGCGGTTAATAAAAGGTTCCAAATTCTCTTTGGTTTTCTTATATTTCGCATGTATAAAATCACCTACACTATCATCTCCCTCTTTGCAAAAGCGGGTTATGGCGATTAGGAGGGTGCATTCTAGCGTTCGCGCTATTACGGTTGCTAAAGCGGAACCTGCTACTCCAAGCCTTGGTAATCCAAACATACCAAAGATGAACCCAAAGTTTAAAATAACATTGACAATAATCGCAAAAGTAGTAACCAACATTGGAACCTTTACATAATTCATACTTCTTAGAATGGAGGAATAAGAAATCGTTATCGCAGTAATCGGATAACTAATTGCGATTACAACCAAATAAGTTGAGCCAATTTGTATCATATCCTGATGGGAGGTAATAATACTCATAATAAAATGAGGATTCAATAAGGCCGGGAGCATAAATAGCAATCCGCCCAAAACCCCAATCATGATTGAGATACGAAATACACGTTTAATACCTAACATATCTCTTTTTCCATAGTATTGTGAAGCTAAAATACTTGAACCACTACTAATACCAAACATTAGAAGAGAAAATACGAAAAAGTATTTATTCGCTAAACTAACTGAAGTTACGGAGGCTTCTCCTAATCTAATAATCAACAAGGAATCCACTAGATTAAGCATATTACTCAGCAGATTTTGTGCCGTTACCGGAACCGCAATCGCAAGCGTTTTCTTTATAAAGCTTCTATCTTTAAATATTTCTTTTACGATATTCATGTTATCACCAAACCAATTTTTATTTTTAACAACAAACATATATTATTATCTTCTGTACGTTTACAAGGGAAAGTTACTATGATTCATTTAGATATTATAAAATTAAAGTTACAGTTCGGGTCAACAATATCTTATGTACCATTACGTACTTTATCCGGGAATAGGCGTATTGCGAGTAAATTATGCTTTGAAGCATGTAACAATTTACTAATTGTGTAAATCGACGTATATCTTACAAAGTAGCATTTGACCCGGTATCATACCTATTAATAAATATAAAAAACTGCCCCATCCTAAGCACTCATGGCTTCAAATGGGACAGATTTATTATGCAAGTGAAATTGAATTATCAACTTTCTTGACATGATTTAGAATTTTACTATTTTCTTAAACCTAAACGTTCGATAAGAGTACGATATCCTTCGATATTAGTTTTCTTTAAGTATTCAAGTAAACCTCTTCTTTGTCCAACCATCTTAAGAAGACCTCTTCTGGAATGATGATCCTTCTTATTAATCTTCAAATGCTCTGTTAACTCATTGATTCTAGCTGACAAAAGAGCGATTTGAACTTCTGGTGATCCTGTATCCTCAGGTGTTCTACCGAAGTTATTGATGATGTCCTGTTTCTTTTCTTTACTGATCATAGTAAATTCTCCTTTCAATATAAACGCCTATTACCAAGAAAAAGGTCGGAGTGTCCCAAATCTGGGCAACGGCTTAATTACCTTGAGTATAGTAACATACTATTGATATATTGTAAACATATTTTGTAGAATATATCAATTTGTTACATGAAATCACTGAAATTGATTATATCGGTTGATCAGGTGTTGGTTCTATCGACTGTTCTGGGGTTGGTTCTATTGGTTGTTCTAAGGTTGGCTCCATATCTTTAGCTTGCTGCGCTGAATCTTGTTGCACATTAGTCTGTTGTGTAGTAGATTGGTCTTCCGTAATCTGTGAGGAAACTACCTTCGTGGACTTATTGCCTTTTTCTGGCTTAGCTGGTGGTTTGACTTGTGGCATAGGAGGATATTGTTGCTGGTTTGGCGGAAAAAGTTTATTCACTTTGGAATGATTTTTATTTTGACTAGATGGTACTGATTGCTGTGACTCATTTTGTTGGTCAGATTGGATCTGTTCCTCTTTAAATAATTTTAAAATAGCATTAATTCTTATGTCATTATTTAATATTGCCGCAATCATAAATAATAAATACACTAAAATAACAATTATATTTAACCCAGCCAAAATGAGTTGATATAATTTTGATATACCCGATAATTTTAGTACACTCCAATTGTTATTAATTGTGATTAGCTGCTGGAGTATATTTAAAATCAAGTAAATTATCATAAATAGTATACCAAAAAAGTAAGATTGTTTTACTGCAATTTTAATTCTATTATCAATATCAAAAACAAAAACAATAACTGCAAATACTATCGCAACGAACAAACCATTTAGATTATTTGAAAACCAATATCCCATTAGGTATGAAAGTAATACGAATAGAGTAACCGGAATTCCAAGATTCCTTCTTTCAAAAAAATTCACTTTGTATCTCCCTCTCTGCTAATAAATACTATTATATTTTATTCAGGAGGAGGGAATAAACTACAGAAATATAAATAATAATTTGCTAAATTCAAAAGGACAAAACAGCTGTGTCTTGTCCTTTTGAATTCTATAATTATAGAAAATACTTAAATAATAGCTCGGTAAAATCACAAAGCATTAAACCTCAAATCATTAAATCACAAAGCATTAAATCACAAAGCATTATATCACAAATCATTATTACTTAATTATTGTTTGCTCTTTGGATTTTTTGTATATCCATTCTTCCACTGCTTTTTTATTGAATACGTAACTTCCTTTTACCTTCAAATATGGAAAATCATCTACATTATCGGATGTTAAATCTGCAAGAAGTACTATTTTATCACTATAGCCCAACATATCTATGACGTCATCCATTGTAAATAAATTATCCTCATTTTGCGTTGTAAATGATCCATTTAATGATCCATTTAAATCTCCTTGCAAATGGGATTCGTGATTGTTGGAATTTGCTAATATAATAGCACTTATTAATATTGCAACCCCTAATATAACCAAACCTATATTATTATTGTTTTTCATAAATTCCTCCAAATATGTATTTTACTTAATTATACATAATAATTCATAAAATTACCATAATTATACTTAAATTTTGTATTATAAAAAAGGGTAGTTACTTCAGCCCTTTTTCCCACCGGAAAGCTTATACAGGCTTTTTGTAACTAAAAATAAAGTATCCTAAACGTTGTTACCATTGTTTAGGATACTTTAAGTCTGGATATAATTATTATCCATTTACATATCAAATTCTTTTCTCGCCAATGCAATATCCTCTTGCATCTTATGCATTAATTCCTCAATGGAGGAGAATTTTATCTCACCTCTCATAAATGTATAAAGCTCAACTTCAATTGTTTTGCCATATAAATCAGCACTATAATCAAAGATATATGTCTCAACTCCAAGCTGTTCATCTTCTCCAACGGTAGGTTTATAGCCGATATTGGTTACGCCCGGATAATATACTCCGTTTATTCTTGTTTTAGAGGAGTACACTCCGCAAGGAGGCAACAGTTTGTTCGAGGGTGGAATTAGATTGGTGGTAGGCATTCCGATTGTACGCCCTAACTTTCTACCATGAACAACTTCTCCGCGGATCGAATAAGCCTGTCCAAGCATTAAATTTACCAGATCTATATCTCCTTCTTTCAAAGCTTTGCGAATGGTTGAGCTACTCACAACCTCTTTCTTACATTTTGTTTTTTCGCAAGCAATTACTTTATATCCATAAACTTTTTCATAGGATTTTAGCAAAGTTACATCACCCGTACGATTGATTCCAAAATGAAAGTCATTACCCACTACAATTACTTTGGCATCAAGCTGGCCTACCAGGATATCACGGATAAAGACCTCTGGCTCCATCGTTCTTGTGGCCTCTGTAAAGGGATATGAAATCAATACATCGAGTTCCATACGTTTTAATTTTGCTATCTTCTCTTCTTCTGTATAAATAAGTTCGAATTCCTTTTCGGAAAATAAGTTAGAGGGGTGCAGCATAAAACTAAACATGATCGCGGTTAACCCTTCGCTTTTATACGAAAGAACTAAGTCAAGAAGCTGCTGATGTCCCAAATGAAGGCCATCAAACTTCCCTAAAGTTACTGCACTGTTGTTATACTTGAATTTTGTTCCTGATATATATTCCATCGTATTCTCCAGCCTTTCTGTTTCTTACGTTTCACAGAAACACTTAACCGATTCCATTCTATGACAAAAACATTTTTACCGGTTTAAAAAGCTTATCGTCCTGTTCATAGCAATAGATTCCTATAAAATTATTATCCTCATCATACACCTTTACTCTGTCTGTAGTAACTTCACGCTCAGGGGATACGATATTCTCTATAGTAAAAGAATTGCCATTATAAATTAATTTATTATACTCTTGTTGCACAATGATTTTCTGATAATTTTGAAAGAACGCATCAACCTTAATTGCATATTCTTCAATACGTTGTTCTTGAACAAGGGTTTCAATATCTGATAGCTTCAACGCATCATCAAGTCGAAAATTACCGACTGCAGTTCGAATCAAACTTTTCATCGTACCACCACATCCCAAATCATTGCCGATATCATGAAGCAGCGTCCGAATATAAGTGCCTTTTGAGCAATCAACTGACATGGTGACCTCGTGTTCTTCTTCATTATAGGCAAGAATCCTAATATCCTTAATTACAACTCTACGACGTTCTCTTTCAATTACCTGACCTTGCCTAGCAAGCTCATATAACCTCTTACCATTAACTTTTAAAGCAGAGAACATAGGAGGTAACTGGTCATACTCACCAATATAGCTATTAATTACTGCGCTAATTTGTTCAAAGTTTACCGTAACTTCAGAAGTAGTTAAGGTAACCCCTGTCACATCCTGAGTATCCGTTGTGATGCCCAGCTTTAATACTGCTTCATAGGTCTTATCCTTATCAGTGATTAAATCAACAAGCTTGGTGCCCTTCCCAATGCAAACAGGGAGTACACCTACCGCATCTGGATCCAAGGTTCCGGTATGACCGATCTTCTTTATTTTTAAGATACCTCTCATTTTAGCAACTACATCATGAGAGGTATATCCTTTTTCTTTATAAACATTAATAATCCCGTTAATCAATTGTATGCTCCTTATCGGATGCCTGTCCGTTTATATCCCTAATTCTTTAAGTTGTGCTTCAATGTGTGGGGTTAAATTATTGATTACATCGTGCATGGTACCAGTCATGGTACAACCAGCAGCTTTGATATGCCCACCACCACCAAAATACACAGCAATGCGGCTTACATTCAACTCGCCATTCGATCTCATACTAACTTTAAATTCATGAAAATCTGTTTCATAAATAAAAATTGCCACTTCAGTTCCCTTCGTTACACGAAGCTGATCAATTATGCCATCCAAATCAGGGGAATAAGCTCCATAAAAATCAAGCATTTTTCTATTAAGAGTAGAAATAACTACTTTTCCATCTAAAGCCAGAATGCTCTCCATTAGACAACGACCTAATACCTGGTTCTGCATGTAGGTTCGTGCATAAAAAGACTCGTCTATTAAAGTGGAGAAAGGGATCCCTTTACTAATTAATTTGCCAGCGATCTGCAAGGTCTTCTCGGAGGTATTGGAATGTTTAAATACACCTGTATCATGAATCAATCCAACGTAGAGGGATGCGGCAATTTCTTTTGTAATCTTATCTTCATCAAACAATGTAAATAGTACTTCGCAAGTAGAAGATGCATCAGCCACCACATGGCTAACCTTACCAAAATTTTGATTGCTTATATGGTGATCGATGTTAATGGTTTTCTTAGCTGAATTGAAATATTTTAATGCATTACCCAAACGGTCTAAGCTTCCGCAGTCTAAGGATATAAATACATCATATTCCATATCTGACTCATAGGAATGTTTAATATCCTTTGCTCCGTCTAAGAGGTCAAATTCTTTGCCGAAGTGCTCTAAATATACATCAATTTGATCAATACCAAATTGCTCTTTATTTTGCAATAGATATAAGTAGAGTGCCGTACAGGAACCAATGCAGTCACCGTCAGGTCGTACATGTCCTGCGATTGCTATAGTTTTTGCACCGATTATTTCTGCATTAATTTTATTCATAAGCTATTTATCCTCTTCTTTCGTAAAATCATCACCTGATTTATCTAACTCTAAATCATTCTCATCATCCGAATTATCTTCTTCTACCGAATCATCTTCTTCTTCTGAATTATCTTCATCTTCTGACTCATCTTCTGAATTATCATCATCTTCTGACTCAGAGGTATCAGGCTGATTTGATGTTGATAAGTTTTTATTAACCTCATCGATCAACTTAGACATATGAACGCCATATTCAATGGAGCTATCAATTACAAAAGTAAGTTCCGGTGTATTCCTAAGATTTAAAGCTTTTGC
>Ga0302215_10001956_pt1 | contig 14389 bp, 8 predicted proteins | sample II_Fen_N3_1_FD_194580 | JGI IMG/M metagenome (GOLD analysis project Ga0302215, IMG submission 194580) | Peat permafrost microbial communities from Stordalen Mire near Abisko, Sweden - II_Fen_N3_1 | ecosystem: Environmental > Terrestrial > Soil > Wetlands > Permafrost | place: Sweden: Abisko...
TTGACACTACAACCAGAAAGATCAGGATTATTTTTCTTTTCATTTCAGTGAGTTTAGAATTTATAATTCGAAGTAAAGGATAATGATGTCAGTTTTATTTTTAGGATATAAAACAGGTACTCCTATGTATCCTTTCCGCCCTCTCTCCTACTTTCTCCGGAGTTGAAGAGAGTAGGAAAAAGCGGTTAAGATATCCGATACAGCATTTTTATCTGATCCGGTAATCCAATATTTAGTTTCTGTTGATGATTGTTTTTTGACTAATAATTGTTTTATTCCCTGCATTTACCCGGATGAAATACAAGCCCGTTTTAAGGTTTGTATTTGGCATATTAACCAACCCGTTGATAGTACTTAAAGATTGTTTTTCAAGAAGCATTCCTGTAAGGTTATAAACTTCAACGGTAATGACGTTTTCTCCGGGACAATTAAATTTAAATTCACTGGAAGTTGCCAGCATTGTTGCTCCATCGTTATTTAAAATGTCAGCCACACCGGTATTTGTGTCGATCGTACCTTTCACTAACCCGGTCACGTTTCTTTTTGTAAAGCCGGTACTACTCCATTTGAGAGTAAGTGATTCTGTCACCTGGATTTCAAAAAAATCGACGGTGAAAGCATGATACCCTGCACGAAGCAATATGCTACCCGAAGTTTCAGGCTGACATTGATTTGCAACAACCTGTATGCCATCAATCATGAATCGGGCTCCATCGTCGGCCGTCATAAAGAATTTATATTCGCCATCAGCAGGGGCTTTAATATATCCGGAGTAATGGATACCGAAATTATCGCTTATCCGGCCGGGAATTGCCAGGCTAAGTGAACTTATCGTACCGGTTTTTAGAGCTGTAAGTTTACTAAAATCAGGCACAGAGCTCCACGTTCCTTCGTAATAACTGTAATCAATCACGTTGAGTATATCCTTCAGGGCAACAGCTTTATGAGCAAATGTAAAACTAATGGTATGTGGGGCAGTTATCCCTGTGAATGTATATTTTGATAAAGCTCCCTGCGATACTCCATCAACAAGGCAATCGGCTACTTCAAATCCTTTTAAGGGAGTAGCCAGGTAGGTCAGGGAGGAGTTTTGAGAGCAGGATTTCAATCCGAAGGGATTGACAGTTCCTCCGGATGAACGGATTGAAGTTATCGCTACATCCGTTTTACTGTTGCTGCCATAGGTAACTGACATGGTATCACTCACCGCTCCGATATTTCTGAATTGCAGCCCTGAATAGGCTGCATTCCACCAGCACGTAAAAGGATAAGTCAGGCTACTCGTGCCTCCGGCTTTAAAATAATCAGAAGTATCACCGAGATTCGCTCCACTTTCGAGTTGATACTGGTGATCCGCCTGGACAACCGCTACTTTATAGTGTTGAAGTTCGGTATGTTGTTGATTGGCATTGTTTGGAATAATACTGTCTACATGCCAGATAAGTAGTCCTTCACCGGGCATATCCACATTTCTGAATGGTTTTTTACGCGCTTCCATAATGTACATTTCACCTGCCCGGTTCGGATTCCGGTAGACGTATGTATTCGAGCTATTAGCAACCACTTTTAATATCGTATCATTGGGGAAACCATTCAGGGAAATCATATCATTCCATCCGGCCAGGTACCTGAAGTATGGATTTGGTGGCATGGGGTTACCGCTTGGAGCGCCTGAATTATCCGAATTTCCACTGGCCATTAGATCAAATTTACCGCAACCATTCGACCCTCCATTCGATCCATCAATATCATATGCGTCGGGCCACCCGAAAAGCATGTGTCCCTGTTCATGGCAAATACCCCCCAAATGCATTTCGGTTGTACCCAGTTCGGATATTTGATAGGATGAAGTATTCACCCCATCAAAAGTGCGTCCATGCCCACTTGAATGGCCCCATAATCCTTTAGCCCCGGAATTGCCAACAAATTGAAAACTGAGTGCCTTTATATTCTTATTTGCATCAACTGTAAGTGTTGAAAAATCAAAACCACTTTTATCCAGCCAGTTCAATGCAGAATCAAGGAGTTCGGAAGTATGTCCCGATCCACCATCAGTATCATAATACGCAAAAGGTTTAGGAGCCTTGTAATAGGCTGCCGACACATTGGTGTGTACATCTACCCGGCCTTGCGATACAGCCGCCCAGTAATCATGTATGGAGCCGTTATCATGGTATTTTTTATACCCTACCTGGTTAAAAAAACTGTCCACCCCATCCCTGGTGAAGAAAGCATCTCTATCTGCAAATTCAATCAGAACCACAAGAGCCTCAATTTTTCCGGTAGTAGTGCTGACCGATTTAATGATTTTGGATGGAATAAAGTCGTTTTTCTGCTGATTAATGCTACTTGCTTCCGTTAATGAAAGCAGTAAAAATGAAATAATAAAAAGTAGTCGATTTCTCATCATGGAGTATTAATTTTGGTTATTTTTAAATCTTTATTTATCCTGAATTATTGGTGCAGGTACAATAGAGTTTTGGTATTCATCCCAGACAGTCTGTATGTTTTGACCCAGGATCTGTTGAAAAGCAGCCTCCCAGGTAAAAATTTCCAAATCGCGTGCAGCATGATTTAATTCAATAAGGAAGGTGGGTTTTTTAGTTTGTTTACACCAGGACAGAAAGAATCCGCAGGTTTCATAACCTGAATTCCAGTTTCGTCCTTTTTTGGGATACCTGGCAGGTGTCCAGTTTGTAATTTCTGCACGCACTCCATCAGCTTCTCCTTCTATCAATCCCCAGTTCGTTGATTTCCCATCATATTCACCACAGTTCTTTGGTGAATATTGATAACCATGAGTTCCTTCATGAGAAAGTATACCCTGTATTTCTTTCAACAACAGGTTGTAGCTATTCCCGTTTTTATGATAGAAAGATGCTGCATACTGAGCACTGACTCCTATTGTAATACTCGTTGAATCTCCCCATTTGGCGGCAACTCCTTTTGGATCGTTTTGCAATATCAAATGAAGAGAAGTGAAATTATTCCTCTTGTCGTTATTATCCGAATAAAGTTCTTTACAGATTGCCAGACACTGATTCTTCATCATTAAAGTAACATCCGGAATGGCTGTGTGGAATATTGCAGATCCCTCAAGCTCTGTAGCTTCATCTTTAAAATCAACTTCAGGATATACAAATCCATACCAGTCATTTTTATTCTCTTTCATATGAGTAAATGCAGCCACAACATTTGAAAAAGCAGGATTATTCTTCGATTTCAGAGCACTTACCCGGTAATAATATTTTGTTGCAGAAGTAAGCCCAGAATTCGTATAATTTAATTTATCACCTTTGACCTGTGCAATTTTGGAATACTTTATTCCGTCTTTCGATCTTTCAATCTTAAAAGTAGCTTTATCGTTCAACGTGAATGTCCATGTGAGATTAATCTGACTTTCTGAAACAGTAGATGCACTTAATACAACCGGCATAACATATGGTGAAACTTCTGTTTGAAACCCGAAAAGAAAGACTAAACTTGTAGCTGCTATAAATACAACAACAGAGGTTTTAAAATTTTTCATAAATAAATTTCTAAGAATAATGGGTATTGTATAATTAAATTCTAAGTTACTTTTGTATTTCAGTATTAAAATAGCATTCAGCTATTTGTTTATCTGTGTGTTAAATCAAATTATTTAGTGATATATTTTGAAACTGAATATCTTCCTGTTTGTTAAAATCATTTGGTCATTGAGAATGGTCGTTGTTCCTCTGTAAATAGTCTTTTTTTATTCGGTTTTGGTCCCATTACAAATACCAGGTCACCACCATCTACGATCTCTTTCTGAGTAATATATGCCTTTGGAAAGTTTTTCCCATTTAATGAGACAGATTGAACATAGATATTTTTTTTGGTATAATTTTTAGCTTTTATAGACAACTTCTTTCCATTTTCCAATCTTACCGTCATTTGTTCGAAATACGGAACCCCCAGGACATATTGATCGGTACCCGGACAAACAGGATAAAAGCCCATGGAAGAAAGCACATACCAGGCAGACATTTGACCGCAATCATCATTTCCGCAAAGCCCATCAATTTTGTTTTTATATTTCGAATCCATGACCTGACGAATGCGGAATTGCGTTTTCCAGGGTTCAGAAGTCCAGGCATAGAGGTACGGAATATGTTGGCTTGGTTCATTCCCGTGTACATAATTCCCTATAAGACCTTCTTCGGTTACATCCTCCGATTCTTCAAGATATTTTTTTGGTAAATGCATGGTAAATAATGAATCGATGCGTTGAATGAACCGTTTGTCACCTCCCATTTGTCCGATTAAACCTTTCACATCCTGAGGCACATAGAATGAATAATTCCATGAATTGCCTTCAATAAAACCCTGATCACTCAAACCAAGCACATCGAATTTTTGTTTCCAACTGCCATCTTTCATTCTTGGACGAACAAAACCAATGCTGGTATCAAAAAGATTCCGGTAGTTCATCGCTCGTTTAAAATAGATGTTGGCAACTGAATCCTGTCCGATAGAACGGGCAAAAGTGGCTATTGTAAAATCGTCATACGCATATTCAAGGGTCATGGATGCTCCGCTTCCATTTACTTCCTGAGGGACATATCCACGTTTCATATAATCATCTATTCCGTCATAATATTTCAATGTAGAGCTACTGATCATCGCCTTTAATGCTTTTTCTTTATCAAACTGCAATCCTTTTGCAGCAGCATCAGCCAACACTGAAACAGAGTGATAACCAATCATACACCAGGCTTCATTTCCCATAAGCGACCACACCGGTAGAATCTTATGGACGCTTTGTTCGGCATGTGCCAGCATTGATTTCACAAAATCCGTATTTCGTTTCGGGTTAATAATATTCATAAGCGGATGAAAAGCACGGTAAGTATCCCAAACCGAGAAAATGGTATAGTTGATAAAACCTGATGCCTGATGAATATTCTGATCTACTCCACGGTATCGGCCATCTATATCCATATACACTGATGGATTAATCATGGTGTGATATAAAGATGTATAGAAAACTGATAGTGCATCGCTGTTTCCTTTGGCAGTAACAACCGAAAGTTCTTTTTCCCATTTATCTTCAGTTTCTTTTCGTATCTGATCAAAGGTTTTAGCTTTTGTTTCTGCATCCAGGTTTGCTAGTGCTCCTAAACAATCCACAGGCGAAAGTGCCACTTTAACTTCTAATTGCTCGCCTTCTTTAAAATCGAAATCAAAGAATGCAGTAATCTTTGTTCCTCCCATCTCCGGGAAATTATTCTCGAGTTTGAACTTCCGCCAGAAACCATTGTAGAAGACTTTCTCTGCATTCTTATGTCCGTAATTCTTAAAAGATTTCGAAAAAGAAATAGCAAAATGGGTGTAATTTGTTCGTGCCCAGCCTCTGGTAATGCGATACCCTGTCAGTAAAGAATCATTTTCTACTCGCAGATTGGCCCAAATTACTTTTCCATCATAATTATAAATACCTTGCACCAAATCGATAATCACATGTGCTTCACCCTTAGGAAATGTATACCGGTGAACTCCGGTCCGTTCGGTGGCTGTCATTTCTGCTTTAATGCCATAATCATCCAACATGGCGGAATAATAACCCGGTGAAGCATGTTCGGTTTTATGTGAAAAATGGGACCGGTATCCCGATCCACGTTCAGTGGCAGTACCCGGAATCAGTTTTAGTTTTCCTGTAGTAGGCATAATCAAAATATCACCTAAATCGGCATGGCCTGTTCCATTCAGATGGGTATGACTGAAACCGACAATGGTGCTGTCTTCATATTGATAACCGGCACAATACCGGTAAGCGTCTTTTTGATAAACGCCATTAATATTATGAGGTACCAGTTCTGTATCCGGACTCAGTTGCACTAATCCGTATGGGGCACATGCACCCGGGAAAGTATGTCCCATTGACATGGTTCCCACCAGTGGTTTAACATAATCAACCACTCGGGTTTGCGCAAAACCGGAAACTAACACAATAAGGCTTGTGCAAAGAACTATTGTTTTTTTCATTCAACTATTTTTTAACAAATTCAGGAACAGTACATTTTGTTTTTTTCTAAAAAAGTTTATTTACTGACTAATTGAGAATCGTTATTTTAAAGCATTTTTTTGATATTTCATAGTCTGATTGATACTGCTCAATGAGGGAGGGACACTTTCATCGGCAACTGCTCTTTTGTAGTTCGGGGTTTTACTCATAACAAAAAGAATTTCCGCACCATTCCTGATATCATCGAATGTTATAAATGATTTATTATATTCTTTTCCATTCAGAATCATTTTCTGAATGTACACATTCTTTTTCGACCAGTTCTGAGTAGTAATTTTTACCTGTTTTCCATTGCTTAGCATCATAGTAACTCCTTCCATCGAAGGCGATCCGATATTATAGATATTACTTGAGGGAGCAGTTGGATAAAATCCCATACAATTAAAAATATACCACGCTGACATTTGTCCGCAATCATCATTTCCGCTCAAACTGCCCGGCTTATCACCATAAAAAGAATCACATACCTGCCGGATCAGCTTTTGACTTTTCCAGGGATGTTTTAAATAATTATACAAATAGATGACCTGATGACATGGTTCATTTCCATGCCAGTAAGCACCAATTCGTCCGTGAATATCCTGAGCTCCTTCAATGTCTTCAGAAATCACCATGGTGAACAAGGAGTCCAGGTGCGATTCAAACATTTTTTTACCAGCCTCATTTATATAGCCCTGCACATCTTGCGGTACATACCAGGTGTATTGAACAGTTAAACCCTCTGTAATGTCACCCCAGCCATTCGTTGAACCCGGGCCGGTATAGGCAGAAGGAGAAAATGGAGTCCGCCAGACACCTTTTACATCCCGGCCTCGCATATATTTGGTAATCGGATCGATTAGATTTTGATAGGATAATGATCTGTTCAGAAAATATCTATAATCTGCATCTTTATTTAGTTTTTTAGCAGCCTGTGCAATACAATAATCATCGAAAGCATATTCCAGCGTTTTGGATACAGACTCCTTTTCTTTATCAAAAGGGACCCAGCCCAACGAAGCATATTCCGGTAAACAATCGTAGTGAGGATTTAATGCTGTCTTTTTCATTGCTGCAAATGCCCTCTCGTAATCAAATCCTTTTACATCCTTTACTATGGCATCCGAAATCACTGATACGGCATGATAACCAATCATACACCAGGTCTCATTTCCATAAAACGACCAAATGGGGAGCATATTTTCAACACTTTTATCATAATGTGCCAGCATGGAATTGATAATATCCACATTGACTTCCTGTTGAACGAGATTAAACAAAGGATGTAAGGCACGATAAGTATCCCATAACGAAAATACTGTGTAATTGGTAAAACCTTTTGCCGTTTCAATATTCTTGTCAAGTCCTCTGAACTGTCCATCGGTATCCTGAAAATTAAAAGGATGCAAAAAAGCGTGATATACGGAAGAATAAAAAGTGGTTTTTTGTTCTTTAGTTCCAACCGCCTTAAATTTGCTTAATTCTTTGTTCCACTTATCCTCACCCAGTTTTTTTAAGGATTCAAAGTTTTCATGATCCAACTCTTTGAGATTAGTTAAAGCTCCATGTGAACTTACTGACGAAATAGCTGTCTTCACACTGATCTGTTCTTGTGAATCCGTATTAAATGTTAACCAAATTTTTATATCCTTGCCCCATGCCTCTTTCTCACTTCTAAAACGATTGGTATTGTATTCCACAGGTTTGCCATTTTGCACAATACCGCATTGTTTGAATGGTTTTGAAAAGACAGCAGCAAAGTAAACATGACGCTCCGGGCCCCAGCCTTTCACCAGTTTATAACCGATAATCGTCGAATCATTTTCAAAGCTGACATTGCTCCATTCACAGGTATATCGTAAAGTATGACTTAAATCAATCATTACATAAGCACTATCAGATTTGGGATACGAAAAACGGAAAATACCACTTCTTAATCCGGAGGTCATTTCTGCTTTTACTCCCTCATCGATGATATCAACGGCATAATAATTGGGTGAAGCCCATTCTTTATCATGAGAATATTTAAACCGGTAACCTTGTTGATAATTATCTGCTGAGCCGGGTACAAATTTTAATTTTCCTATTCCGGGACGAAAAAGGAAATCTCCTAAATCGGGTATTCCTGTTCCGCTGAGATGTGTCAGACTGAATCCCATTAAAGTTTTATGTTCATATTTATACCCTGAAGCCACATCGTAGTCATCATTGTCTGTATCCGGACTGATCTGAATACCACCAAACGGTATTTGTGCACCGGGATATGTATTTCCTGAACCCGATGTACCTATAAATGGATTTACAAATTCCACGTAAGAGCCTTTTACTGCATTCGTATTGATCTCGTTATTTTTGGTGTACGAGCACGTCAATATTGCAATTAGCATCATCCAAATTGATTTTTTCATCTTATTATTGTAAAATATTGTATAGGTATTTAATTAAATTGAATCAAATAATATAAAATTAAGTAGCTTGAACACTAAAATAGACTGATCATTTAATTCAATTGTCTTTATCATTCAATTTAAATCGAATCAGTGAAAGTTTGAATTTCAATCGTTTATATCTATTAATTATGACGGGGTATTATTTATTTTCAGCGAACGAAGTTACTAAAAAAAACCATTTTTAAAATATTTTTCGCAAATAAACTGAAGAGATGCTCTATATTCCAACTTATCAGCTGCTCTAGTTGTATATTAACTATTGGAAAATACAAACTAAAATTGAATAAATGTACGTCAAACCAAATGGTAAGTTGATAATATACACCTTAAATAAGGGCTTATCGTTCAGTAATTTCTGCAATTCATTTTCGAAATGGATATTCAGTTATTCAGCAAATAGTCTCTAGGATATTCAATTCAATAAAAGCCGGTAAAATTGAATCCAATTTGAATCCTCAAACAAAAAAAGACCCGGAAGTAACTTCGAGGTCTTTTTTTGTGTTTTAATTTACGACATTTAGATAATTATCTATTTAAATGCCAGGGGTTCTACTCTTTTCTTCCTCCACTTTACAGGTCGGGGGGCCTTATTATTTGAAAATTGCTTTAAATAAATCGTTTCCGTTTGCAAAAATAAGTAATCCGAATAACAACATCATACCCACTGTTTGTGCATACTCCAGAAATTTTTCGTTTGGTTTTTTCCGTGTTATCAACTCATAGATCAGGAATAACACATACCCTCCATCCAAAGCGGGTATTGGCAGAAAATTCATAAATGCAAGGATGACCGATAACAAGGCAGTCATCGACCAAAACACCTGCCAATCCCAGATTTTAGGAAACATTTTACCGATACTTCCAAATCCACCCAACTGTTTTGATCCTTCTTTCGTAAATACCAGTTTAAATTGTTTGACATAACTGGTGAGTGTTTTCCAACAATAATTAACTCCGGCCGGAATTGATTCAAAAAAACCATACCGGATATGATTAACAGCCAAAAATACTGCGGGTGATAAAGGGCGGACACCTAATTTTGCTGTTTCATCCAATTGGACTTTCGTCATCATGACAGCACCTTTTCTGATGTAACTTAAATCGATCTGGGTATTACGTGACGCATCCAGCTCTTTTACAATATCCTGATAAATGGTTAGTGGTTTTCCGTTGACCCCAATAATACTATCTCCGGTTTGAAGATTGACTTTAGCAGCCGGAAAACCAGCAGAAACTTCATCTATTACAAAAGGGAAACGCTCCGATATCAAATCAGGTTCACGTGCAGCCAACACTTTTTGAGAGAAATCAGCCGGCATTGTCAAATCGACCAATTCATTGTTCCTTATAACGGTAATGTTTTGTTTGCCATCAATCAGTAATTTCTCAATCACATCCGAGCGGTAAATGGTAGGGACACCATCAATTTTGACGATATTATCTCCGTTTTTAAATCCATAATTCAACATAACGTTAGAAAATTCCAACCCGTATTTTGCATTTTTAAGCGGTAAAAAATCCTGTCCCCAGGTATATAAAACCGCAGAATAAATGACCATGGCTAAAATGAAATTGACCAATACGCCACCAATAATAATAGGTAACCTTTGTGCCACCGATCGGGAACGATATTCCCAGGGTTGTGGTTCGGCACTCATCTGTGACAATTCGGTTGTTTCATCCACCATACCGGATATCTTGCAATAACCGCCCAGTGGCAACCATCCAATGCCCCATTCGGTATTTTCGGGATATTTACGCCAGTCGCCATCCTCTAAATCTTCCAGAGGGATAAGTTCCATAATCGGTTTACCTTTTCCGTCATGCATTGTATCACCATCAGCATCTAGTTTAGGACGTTGATTTTCAGGGATGTTTTTAGCAAAAAACCTGAATTCCCATTTCCCGTTAATTTTTTTCGCTCTTATTAATGAGAAGTTCGGATTGAAGAACATATAGAATTTCTCTACGCGTACTTTGAAAAGACGGGCAAAAGCAAAGTGTCCGAATTCGTGTAAAACCACTAGAATTGATAGACTAAGAATAAGCTGTAAAGCTCTGATCAGAAATGTTTCCATAGGGAATCTTGAATTTTTTTGACTATTGAATTATTGTGTTTATCTCCTGAAATCAATCGACTGATTCCGGTACTGTTTTATTGTATTCTGTTTACGATCAATGGTAGTTGCAATAAATAGTAAGTTAGCAACATCGGGTGACTTTATGTCTTTTCCATTAAGAAAAGATATTCATGATGGCTGTCCTGGTTATTCAACCATTCTTTGGTGGTCTGCATGCTGCTCATTACATTTTTTTTATAATCAATCATTTTGACAGCCAACAGTTTACCGGCACTTATAAGAATATCCAGCAATTGTTGTTTTGTTGCTCTTCCGCCCGAACTATAGGATAACAGCAAATAATGTGCCTTTGTTTCTTCAATTAACCTTCTTAAAGCCTTCATGGCACAGAAATCACCGTTTTCGTTTTTTCTAAACTCTTCAAAAACAGAAGCCGAGAGCTCATCCCTTGAATCTTCCCTCCTGTTTGCTTTCCCGAATAGCAGGGGCTTATCATGCTTAACGATTGTAGTCCACAAATGGTAGTACGAAGCATAACGCACTCTGCTAGGCGGCATCTTTTCGTTATTCGAACCATAGGGAGGATCTAAATAAGCCAAATCAAACCGGCGATTTGTTACCAAATTAAAAATATCTTCCCGAAAAACAGAATTTTTACCCTGTAAAGTAAATCGCAACGGCAATAACATTTTTATATCATTGTATGAACGTGGTGACCATTCTGACAAATAGGCAGCATAATGTCCCAACGTGCTGTCTACTTTATCCAGGGCATTTATCAGACTTGTCAGCATTACGCATTTGTCCTCCCAGGTTAAATGCAGTTGATCTATTTCATCCCGTATCGCATCCAGCTTCATTGTATTTTTAATCTGGAACGGTTTTTTCAAATCGGTCGCTACCCCGCCGTAATTTCCGGTAAACCATCCTTCCACGCCCTTTAAATGATTGAGATAATCAATCATTTGTTGATAATAGGCATTCGATTGGCTTGAAATCAGATAACAGGTTGCAAATACTTCCGACCAGACTGCAATATCGTTTGCAGTTGTCGAATACCCTTTTTGAGCAAACGCCTGCGACACTCTGGTTGAACCACTGAAACCATCAAGTACGGTATCAACATCCCTGAGGTCAGTCACCATTTCAAATATGTAGGGTAACAACTTTAGTTTTGAACCTGCATATTTAATACCTTCTGTTTTGGGTATTTCCATCTTTCAATTCAAATTTTCAAATTAATTATTTACCTTCCTGCTTTTCCATGAATTTGTTTTATATCAATTCTCAGCACCTCCATCTTGGAGTAATAACTGTCCGATTTCAATAATTTTTCCTGTATGACCTCATTATCATTTTCTAAATGATTTAATAGTATTGTCATGCCATGTTTCTTTTCTTCCAGATCTTTCAGAAAAAAGATTTCACCCCAAAATACAACAGTCTTATAATTATGAGCACATTCATTGGCTACATACCCTCCATCCTCAATGATTGTGGCACAAATCCTGTTATTTGATTTAAAAAAATCTACTTTTAAGCCGTTAGGAGCACAATGAACATACAAAGACCGTTCCTTTGCATCAAATCCATAACTTAATGTAACAATATAAGGCTCATTAATCCTACACATTGAAATTACTACAAATTTACCTTTCCGTAAAATATCATTTATCTCACTCTCCGATATAATTTCCCTGTTTGGCCTGTTCTTTAAATGATATTCCTTCATACCCGGCATTTCTTATTTCTTACTTCCAACTTCTTACTACCGACTTTTTAAATCAACTTACCTCTAACCACTCACTTCTTACTATATACTACCAACTTCTTACTTCTTACTACCAACTACCGACTACTTACTTCTTTCTTCTTACTTCTTACAACATACTAACTACTTACTTCTTACTACTTACTACTTACTACCAACTACCAACTACCTCTCACTTCTCTCCTCTATCTTATCATTTCACTTGTAAGTATTCGTACAATGGCATCAGTTTTCACATAATCATCATAACACGGTTTTGCAATAAATTCAGATTTTGCCAGTACCTCTTCAATGATATCACTCATTTGGAGAAATCCAATCTTATCTTTTAAAAATGCAGCAACAACAATCTCATTGGCAGCATTGAGTATGCAAGGCATATTTCCGCCTTTCTCCATCACGTAATAAGCAAATGCTAAATTTCTGAATCGTTCCTGATCGGGCTTTTCGAATGTAAATTGCGAACAGGCATCAAAATCAAAACGTGGAAATTTAGATTTAATCCTTTCAGGATATGTAAAAGCATATTGAATCGGTAATTTCATATCCGGCATTCCGAGTTGTGCCTTGATGGATCCATCAACAAACTGTACCATGGAATGAATAATGGATTGTGGATGCACCACTACCTGTATCTGTTCAGGGGAGACTCCAAAGAGCCATTTGGCTTCGATAATTTCAAATCCTTTATTCATCAGGCTGGCAGAGTCAATAGTGACTTTAGCACCCATATCCCAATTGGGGTGTTTTAATGCCTGGGCACTGGTAACATGTTCCAGTTCCTGCATGGTTTTCGTTCGAAACGGCCCTCCCGAAGCTGTCAGTATTAATTTTTCAATCGGGTTATTGCCTTCGCCTGCCAGACATTGAAAAATGGCAGAATGTTCTGAATCAACAGGAATGATGGGTGCATGATAGGTTGATGCCAGTTCACGGATCAACTCGCCTGCCACGACTAATGTTTCTTTATTGGCCAGTGCAATTTTCTTACCGGCTTTAATCGCATTGATTGTTGGTTTCAAACCCGAATACCCAACCATGGCGGTCAACACCATTTCTATAGGTTGCATCTCGGCCACCTGAGCAATAGAATCGGCACCTGCAAAAACTTTAATCGGTAAATCGGCCAGTGTATCTTTTAATTTTTTATAGTGATCTTCATTCCCAATCGCCACCATTTCAGGCTTAAATTTACGGGCTTGCTCAATCAACAAATCGACGTTGTTATTTGCTGTCAGGGCATAGATTTCAAACAGCGATTCATTTTCAGAAATCACTTCTAAAGCCTGTGTACCAATTGATCCCGTAGAACCTAAAATTGCTATTTGTTTTTTTTGATCGTTCAGCATGATAATAATTTAAAATATTATAACTTCTTCCGGATCGACAGGTTTGCCTTGTTTCCATAGTTCAAAATAAAACTGACTACCTGCCTTTTTCCCCGAAGCATCACCTGTTATAGCAATACTTTCACCGGCTTTCACCTCATCTCCCACCTTTTTAAGGACACGCGTATTATTTTTATATATAGAAAGATAATTGTTTTCATGCTGTACCTGTATCACCCATCCGTAATCAAACGTAAAGGCTGCATAAACAACAGTTCCTCCCAATACACTGACCACACTTTCGTTGGATGAAGTAATCAGGTAAATACCGTATTGTTTTTCTGCCAGATTAAACGATGAGGAGATTACCCCGCTCGTCGGTCTGAAAAACACATATGAACTCTCAGTAGGTTTGGTATCTATACTTGCCAGATTGTATTTTTCCTCTTTCTCAAATTTCTCAACAAAGTTCTTTTCTTTGTCCGATTTTTCCATTAGAATACGGGCCCGTTGCTTCAAGGCAATTGAATCGAGCGATGCAATGGAGTCAACGTCCATTTTACCGGTAATGATTCCCTTAATGATATCCAGGTATCCTTCCTGCAAATCGACCTGCTGAACCAGTGAATCGGTTCGCATCGACTCTTTAATAATACTTGTACGATTCCCCGTTTCACCATATCCCGGTAAATAATGACTTATTGGAGTGGTAAAAATAAGAATAGTCAGTA
>Ga0302215_10001957_pt1 | contig 14383 bp, 9 predicted proteins | sample II_Fen_N3_1_FD_194580 | JGI IMG/M metagenome (GOLD analysis project Ga0302215, IMG submission 194580) | Peat permafrost microbial communities from Stordalen Mire near Abisko, Sweden - II_Fen_N3_1 | ecosystem: Environmental > Terrestrial > Soil > Wetlands > Permafrost | place: Sweden: Abisko...
CAAATATCGCTGCCGGAACTGCGTTGGAAGCAAACATATAACGCCATCCTTCAGTATCAATCCATTGTTGTGGTTGACCTTTGGTAATGAAATAGTTTACAAAATACACAATGAGCATACCAAAAATAATCGCAAACTGGTTCCATGAAACCAATTTACCACGAATCTCGGCCGGAGCAATTTCGGCAATATACATCGGGCAAATAGCCGAAGCAAGTCCCACACCTATACCACCAATAACACGGTAAATATTGAATGCAATCAATACCGGAACTGATCCATCCCCTTTGGTAAAGAAGAATATTTCCGGATTAGCTGCACCAAGTGCCGAAACAAAAAACATAATGGCAGCTAAAAGTAATGAGTTTTTACGTCCCAGTTTCTCAGCAAAGATACCTGAAACCGCGCTACCCAAAATACAACCGATAAGCGCACTGGAAACTGTTGCACCATGATAGAATGTAGCCAAACTACCAAAAGTAGCTTCATTCAGGTGGAACACTGTTTTCAATGAATCGACAGCGCCCGAAATAACAGCCGTGTCGTACCCGAAAAGCAAACCTCCCAGTGTGGCCACCAGAGTTATGCCGAAAATATAAAGTTGACTTCCTTTTTCTGTGTTCATTTTTTTAGATTTAAGAGCAAAGAGCAAAGAATAAAGACAAAAGAGCAAAAACGAAAAATAAAGATTTTTGGGAATTACTTCCAATATTCTTTTACCTTACATTTGTTGTCCTTGCTCTTTTATCTTTGCTCTTTTATCTGATTAGATATACATGTTTACAATTGCTTCGTAAAGCTCTTGTTTTCCGCTAATTTGTTTCGGTTCGCCATTGGCTTTTGCATAGGCGTAAACATCTTCGAACGAAAGTTTTCCTTCTTCGAATTCTTTACCTTTACCTGCATCCCATGATGCGTAACGGTCAGAAATCATTTTCTTGTAAGGAGACTCCTCTAAGATAGCAGCTGCAGCTTCTAACGCACGAGCCATGATATCCATAGCACCAACGTGAGCGATAAATAAATCTTCGTTATCAGTAGAGTTACGACGGATTTTAGCGTCGAAGTTAGTACCACCACCTTGCATACCACCACCTTGAAGCACAACCAACATAGCTTGTGTCAATTCAAAGATATCCACAGGGAATTGGTCGGTATCCCAACCGTTTTGTACATCACCGCGGTTAGCATCGATAGCTCCCAACATGCCATTATCAACTGCACATTGTAATTCGTGCTCGAAAGTGTGACCAGCCAATGTGGCGTGGTTTACTTCAATGTTGATTTTGAAATCATTTTCCAAACCGAATTGTTTCAAGAAACCGATAACAGTTTCGGTATCCACATCGTATTGATGTTTCATTGGTTCCATTGGTTTTGGCTCAATCAGGAACACGCCTTTGAAGCCTTTTGCACGAGCATAATCACGAGCTTTTTGCAACATAGTACCCATGTGTTGTTTTTCGCGTTTCATGTTGGTGTTCAACAACGACATGTAACCTTCACGACCTCCCCAGAATACATATGCTTTACCACCTAATTCGATAGTAGCATCGATTGAGTTTTTGATTTGAAGCATGGCACGTGCAGCAGCATCAAAATCAGGATTGGTGCTTGCACCGTTCATATAACGAGCTGGTGAAAATACATTAGCAGTACCCCACATTAGTTTGATACCGGTTGCAGCTTGTTTTTCTTTTGCGTAAGCAACGATAGCTTTCAGGTTAGCTTCGTATTCTTCGATAGAAGAACCTTCGCTTACTAAATCGATATCGTGGAAACAGTAGTATTCAATACCAATTTTAGTCATAAACTCAAAACCAGCATCCATTTTGTCTTTTGCAGCTTGCAATGCATCAGCAGCACCCACCCATGGGTGAACTTGTGTACCAGGACCAAATGGATCGCCACCTTCAGCACACAAAGTATGCCACCAGGCCATTGAGAATTTGAACCATTCTTCCATGGTTTTTCCATAAACTACTTTCTTAGCATCGTAGTAACGAAATGCTAAAGGATTTTTACTTTCTTTTCCTTCGAACTTGATTTTTTCCACGGATGGAAAATACACTTTTGCCATAACTTTAATAATTTAGCCCCTAAATCCCCCGAAGGGGGACTTAAGAGAGATTAGTATAATTGATTGTTTATATTTATTTTATGCTGACTTAGTCTTTAAACCCCTTTAAGCTTTGGGGCTTCTTTCTTTAAGTCCCCCTTCGGGGGATTTAGGGGGCCAAGCCATTTTTCATACGCCACTTTCGTAGCTTCAATATCACAAGCTTCTGGAACGATTACCTGAATCTTTTTCAAGGTGGCAAAAGCTTCTTCTGCATCTTTGTAGATCCCCGCTCCTATTCCGGCACCACGTGCTGCACCTACCGAACCATCGGTATTATACAATTCAATGGTTGCTCCGGTGATATTAGCCAGTGTTTGACGGAAAATAGGGCTTAAGAATAAGTTAGCATGTCCGGCACGAATAGTTTTGGTTTCAATGCCCATATCATTCATAATGTCCATACCGTATTTGAACGAGAATGCAATTCCTTCGTGAGCTGCACGGATTAAATGTGCTTTGGTAATGCGGTTAAAGTTTACACCGTGGATAGAGCAGTTTGGTTCCTGATTTCCAAGAACGCGCTCAGCACCGTTACCAAAAGGAATAATGCTTACACCTTCGCTACCAACAGGAACACCGGCAGCCAATTTGTTCATTTCGGCATAGCTTATACCTTCTGGAGCTACATTATTTTTAATCCATGTATTCAGAATTGCTGTTCCGTTTATACAAAGTAATACACCTACGCGAGTTGCATCAGCTGTGTGATTTACGTGAGCAAATGAGTTTACACGTGATTGTGGATCGTATTTCGAATCGCTATTTACACCATAAACAACCCCTGAAGTACCACCTGTAGCAGCAATTTCGCCCGGATTAAGTACGTTCAGTGACAATGCATTGTTTGGTTGATCACCCGCGCGGTAAGTTACCGGAGTGCCCGAAGCCAGACCAAGTTCCGCAGCAATTTCAGCTTTTAGGTTTCCCTGCTGGCCAAATGTAGGAACAATTTCAGGAACTAAAGCAGTATCAAACCCAAAGTAGTCAAACAAGAATTTGGCAGGAGCTTCAGCTTTAAAGTCCCATGCAATACCTTCCGACAAGCCCGAAGCTGTTGTGCGGGCATCACCCGTCATACGCATAGCCAGGTAATCACCGGGTAGCATATAATATTTTGCTTTCGCAAAGTTTTCAGGTTCGTTTTCTTTTACCCACGCCATTTTCGACAAGGTAAAGTTACCGGGTGAATTCAACAAATGCGATAAACACTGTTCGCCACCAAGCTCATTGAAAGCTTTCTCACCATAAGGCACTGCGCGTGAGTCACACCAGATAATTGAGTTACGGATAGCCTCTTGATTTTCATCAACCAACACCAAACCGTGCATTTGGTACGAAATACCAATGGCCTTAATATCGGATGCGTTCACGCCCGATTCTTCCAACACTACTTGCGTAGCCAGTTTCAGATTTTTCCACCAAATTTCGGGGTTTTGCTCAGCCCAACCGGCCTTCACCGAAATTATCTCCATTTCCTTTTTTGGGAAAAATGCTGACGACACGCATTCGCCTGTCACTACATTTACCAAACTCGCCTTTACTGACGAACTACCTAAATCATAACCGAGTAGATACATATGTTTTTATTTACAATTTGTTCATTTACAATTGAATTTCATACGTGCGAAGCACAAATATCGGCGAAGCCAAATATCACACGCAGTGTAAATATCGCCGAAGGCTAATGTCACTTTTTATACTTATAAAGTCTTGCTGCACGGTGTGGCACTCCTTCTTCCAATTCGTTGGTACCTACCACATAAGGCATTTGTGCTACTTTCTTCTGGAAATTACGCACATCCGAGTTTGTTTGATGCACCGTATCGTACAATGACCGCAACTGCGAAATGGTGAATTTTCGTGGCAACAACTCAAACATTAAGTGTGGTTCAATATCCAGATTATGACGAATATATTCCAATCCTTTTCTAATAATTTCAGCATGGTCAAAAGCCAGGTTCATTGCCGCAACTTCATCCAAATTGTACCAATTAACCTGAGTATTATCAGACTTCACCTGAATTTTTCGGTCGATTTTAATCAAAGCCACATAAGCTACCGTCACAATACGACCAATTTTTAGCTGTGTTGTATTTTCGAGCCAAAGAATATCTCTGGGGTTTTTTATACGATCCGGCCCACCAAAACTGCGGAACTGACTCAGATAGATATTCTTCAAACCGGTAAGTTCGGTCAACACCCGTGAAGCAGCATCGTCTAAATCTTCATCTTGCAAGATTATACTTCCCGGAAGCTTTTTATCATTAAACAATTCATTTTGCTCGGTGATACTACGCTCAATAAGCAGCACTTTTAGCTTCTCACCGTCAAACCCAAATACAACACAGTCCACTGACACGTGCGGGTTATATACATTCTCGTTCGGCATAGCTATTATTTTATTTTTCGCGAACAAAAATACTACATTATTCTACATACACAACAAATATTTTCATGTTATAAAACACATTATCAACATGTTGAATACTGTAATAACTACAATATCAATATATATATTATTGTTACAAATACAATAAGTATTTCTCCACAATTTTAGCTAAACACATTAAAATAAATGATTTGAATAAAAGCCTATTGAGAAGTCAAAATACAAAGGAAATACAATAAGAATTATTGAAAACTATGCAAACAACAAAATAAATAATTTAAAATATTATTTGATATTAAGTAAAAAACAGATATATTTGCATATACTTATTTCAATACATTAAACAGCAGCTTTCCTATATGAAATCAATTAGAACAACAATCATTTTATCATTTATTTTTACCTTCGCCACAAGTATTTATGCGCAAAAGACCTTTCAACCAGGTAAAATCATCATAGATGATAACGATTCGCTTACAGGCTTAATTGATTCAAAATCAGAAACAGCATTATTCAAAGAGTGTAAGTTTCGGACAGATAAAACTTCTCCAATAATAACTTATACTCCACTGACAATAAAAGCATTTAGTGTAAGCAATGGTACAGTACGTAAGTTTGTACGGGCAAAAATCGCAACAAATTCAAAATACGTTTTTCTGGAAGTACTCTGCGAAGGAGAGATTAATTTATATTATTACAAAGAAGGGCAATTACACTTTTTCATTCAGAAAAAAGGAGAATCAGCTCTGCATAGCCTACCTTACGAACGATCTGAACGATATATTGACAATGGTTATTCAAGACAGATGAAAACTGTAGAAACAACCTACCACATTGACACTTTAAAGTTAGTCATGCAGGACAAACCGACTTTATACCCTGAAATTGAAAAGATTCAAAGCCCTGAAAAGAAAAATCTTTTAGCGATTGTGAACAAATACAGCTCCAACACACTCACTTACAGCAATCCTGAAGAAAGAAAACAACCACAAATACTTTCCCAGCTCGAATTACTTAGAGCAGGAAAGATAAACCTCTACACACAGAAAGACTCGGCATCTGAACCACATTTCTATATAAAAAAAGGAGCTGAGTCGAAACTGATTGAACTTCCATTCAAAAAAATGGAAAGTAAACAGTACCAAGGAATGTTAATTCACTCGTACACAGACATAACAACCAATCATATTGACACCCTAAAAAAATATATGGCAGATGCCACACCGCTCTTTGGTTCTATTGAAGAAATTAGAACCCCATCCAAAACTAAATTGGAAAAACTGATTGACGAATACAATTCTTATACTGATGAGAATACTTATAATCAGAAACACTCCCTTAAACGCCTTCCTCTCAATTTGGATGTAGTACCAGGTTTATATTTTACATTTATACAACCCGAAAATCCAATTGTGCGACTTGGTGCATTTATTAATCTAGGTTTACTGAATTCAAACAAACACTTTTTCCTGAAAACCGGATTATTTGTATTTAAAGCCAACACACCACTTACCGACAAATACTTCACTAATTCGGCAAACTATATGGAGTATTATGCTCCGGAAATTACCTACCAAATACCGTTACAATTTGAATATAGATTTACTGAGAACATGTTTCAGCCATTGATATCGTTAGGCTATAACTTGTATTTAATTAAAGAAATAAAACCATACAATAAAGTCTTGTTGCCTGTTATTACTCCCGGAGTCAATATTCAAATGGGGAAAAGATTTTCCATTCGCCTAGGTATCGAGTTTGAGTTTAAAAATAATGATCTGTTATCATACTTCCCTCAAACACTTAAAAGAGGTAACTTATTTACAGGTTTGCAAATAAAGTTATAGAATGAGAATAGAAAACAATAGCTTTGCGTAAACTCTATTTTTTAGTTACTTTTGATTTTAATTCCCAAAAAGCATACAACAAAACTCATATTTCACAATGACTATAAATCAGTTCAACAACATATTCTTTATTGGAGTTGCCGGAACAGGCATGAGTGCTATAGCTCAGTATTTACAAGGTATCGGTAAAAATGTAAGTGGTAGCGATCGTTATTTTACACCTGACACATTCAATGAAACAAAAGAAAAACTGGAAGCCGAAGGTATTCAGTGTTTTTTGCAAGATGGAAGTGGAATTACCGACAAAACTGACCTTATAGTTGTTTCTACAGCCATAGAAGATACTGTTTTTGAAGTAAAAAAGGCTAAGGAGCTGAACATCCCCATTCTGAGGCGTTCGCAGGTGTTGGCATTAATTGCCGAAAGCAAAAGAACAATTGCTGTGGGTGGTACATCGGGCAAAAGTACTACCTCAGCTATGATTTTTGATATATTGCAATATGCCGGACTCGAACCAAGTATTATTAGTGGTGCAGGGCTGACGAGTATTATTCGCGAAGGTAAAATTGGAAATGCCAAGGTAGGAAAAGGTGAATGGTTGGTGATAGAAGCTGACGAAAGCGATGGTTCTATTGTACAATATCACCCCGAAATTGGGTTGTTGCTAAATATCGATAAAGATCATCAGGAAATTGATGAATTAATGAAGATATTCGGGACATTCCGTGATAATACGAAAGGTATGTTTATTACCAACCGATCGAACCGATTAGCGGCAGAGCTATCAACCGATGCCGATAATGATTTTGCAGCAAATAAAGATATAAAAGCTGGATTTATTGGAACTGATTTTGTACAAAACGGCTTGCAGATAGATTTTAACGTTAATGGAACTCTCATAAAAATGAATACTGTCGGCAAACACAACATGGAAAATGCATTGGCTTCCATTGCTGTGGTAAACCGATTGGGAGTAAGTTTCCAAACTTGTGCTGATGCATTGATTCATTACGAGGGGATTTACCGCCGCCATCAAATTATTGGTGAGAAAAACGGCGTATTACTTATTGACGATTACGCCCACAATCCGGCTAAATGCGCAGCATCCATATCGGCCTGTCAACCTATTGCCCCTAAAGTAATTGCATGGTTTCAACCGCATGGATATGGTCCTACCCGTTTTTTGCGTAACGATTTTGTGGAAGAAATTGCAGCTGCACTTCGTCCGGAAGACGAAATTTGGATGAGCGAAATTTTCTATGCAGGTGGAACAGCCGTAAAAGACATTTCATCAAACGACTTAATTGAGGACATAAAAAAACTAGGCAGGAATGCTTATTTTGTAGAAAATAGAAATGATTTGGTTGAAGCGTTGAAGCCTCACTTTGAGAAACCAACTGTATTGCTTTTAATGGGTGCCCGCGACCCAAGTCTGGAAATTTTCGCTAAAGAAGTTTTCGATAAATTATAATCCAAAAACCTAAACAAAAAAACCTAAACAATCGATTTTATATCGAACGTTTAGGTTTTTTTTTATTGAGTAATAATTCTGCTATTTAACGCCACCTCCAAGAGCTTTGTAAAGACTTACACTCTGAGTCAACTGTTCCAATTTATCATTTATTTTGTTCAATTGAGCTGACAAAAGGTTTTGTTCTGCCGTAAGCACTTCGGTATAATTTGCTTCACCTGCCTTTAGTAACTCTTGTGTAAAGTCTACCGATTTTGTGAGCGACTCCACTTGTTTCTCACGCCATTCGTTTTTATTTACAGAAGCTTTATAGCTGTACAAAATATCAGATACTTCTTGTCCGGCCACCAGCATAGTATTCGAAAAAGTCAGTAAAGCTTCCTCTTGTTGTGCTTGTGTTATTTTCAAGTTACCTTTCAACTGTCCTTTAGAAAAAATAGGTTGAGTAAGACCAGCAACAATTTCAGCAGCTAAATTAGCCGGTTTAAAGAAACCAGAGAAACCTCCGGCTGCAAATCCAACTGATAATGTACTTATACTTAAAGTTGGATAAAATGCCGCTTTGGCAGCATCTGTCAACGCATAAGCCGATTGTAGCGAAAGCTCAGCTTGCTTCACATCCGGTCGATTGGCCAAGGTACGTACAGACACATTACCATTCATAGTGGCCGGAATATTCTGATCGTTTATAGAGGCACGCTCAACATTACCCAAAGTGCGCCCAATAAGCACACAAATAGCATTTTCCTGCTGGCGAATTTTGCTTTCAAGATCAAAGACAGAAAGTTGAGTACTGTAAAGTAATGCTTTACTTTGTTCTACTGCTGCACCATTTTGTTGACCGGCATCTTTTAATGCCTGCATAGTTTCTTCACTTTTCTGGAGCAGTACAATTGTTTCTTTTGTTGTACGTAATTGTTCGTCCAGAGCCATTAAACTATAATAACTTTTGGCAATAGATGAAATCAACGTAGTCTGGATAAGCCTTTTGTATTCAAGTGTATTCAGATACACAGCGTACTTCGATTTTGCCTGACTATTTAGTTTTCCCCACAAATCGGCCTCCCAACTGGCTGTCAAACCCAAGGTATTAATGTTTGAAGCATAACCAAATACATCAGTTCCTCTACTACCCGAACTCATACGAGTATGATCAATTCTGGCTGCAGCACCTACTGTTGGTAAGAATGCCGACTTTGCCATATACAAACCGGCTTCGGCTTGCTGAATACGACTTATTGCCACCTGCATATTGTAACCATGATCGAGTCCTTCGGCAATAAGCGTTTGAAGCTTTCCATCAGGGAAATAGGTTCTCCAGGGGATATTGGCCAAAGAAGTGGTGTCATTGGTATTTTCGACAGCGTCTCGCACCAGATTTTTTGCATCGTACTGAGGAACCTTAGTAAGATCCTTATAGCTTCGACACGACATGAATCCAATAGCAATCATCATTGCTACCAGAATTCTTGTGTTTATATTCTTATATTTTATATACATATCATTATTTTTCTTCAATATAAACATTAAGTTATTTTTCGTGATGTTCGTCTATGGTTACAATTTTCGTTTTACTGAAATGCTCGTGTAGATTCTGGAAAATGATAAAGAGCGAAGGAATAACCAATATTCCGAAAACTGTACCAAATAACATACCTCCAATAGCACTGATACCGATAGATTTATTACCTACCGCACCGGCACCTGTAGCAATTGCCAACGGAAGCAACCCGAAGATAAAGGCTAATGAAGTCATCAAAATAGGACGTAGACGAGCCGTAGCTCCTTCAACAGCTGATTTCACAATACTCATTCCCTGATGGCGACGTTGCAATGCATATTCCACAATCAAAATGGCATTTTTAGCCAACAAACCGATAAGCATTATAAGTGAGATTTGCACGTAGATATTATTTACAATACCACTACCGCCCATCAACGATACAAATACGAATACAAACACACCCGCTAAACCAATAGGTAAAGAAAGTAAAACTGCAAACGGAAGAATGTAACTTTCGTACAAAGCAGCTAATAATAAATACACAAAGATGATACACAATGCAAAAATCAATATCGTTTGATTGCTGCTATTTGCTTCTTCACGGGTCATTCCACCAAAATCATACCCGTATCCATCAGGTAGATTAATTTCCTTTAATGCCTTCAACACATCACCCGATGTGTACCCTTTCATATAGTTAGGAATAACCGTAACATCCATTGACGAAAACAAATTGAAACGCGTTAAGGCTTGAGGACCGGTTACATCCGTCACAGTAATAAATTCGCTGATGGGCGTCATTACTCCATTGGAAGTTTTCACCATCAATCCGCTCAAATCTTCCAGTTTAGCCCTATATTGAGGTGCAGCCTGCACTACCACACGGTATTGTTTACCATATGAATTGAAGTTAGACACATACATACTTCCAACAAAGGTCTGCAATGTTCCCATTACTTCAGTTAGGGTAAGTCCAGCATCTTTAATTTTTGCTATGTTTGCTTGGATTTGTTTTTGAGGGAAACGAGGATCGAAGTTATTCATAACCATCATGACTTCTGGTCGCTTACGCAATGCATCCAAAAATCCGGAGGTTACACCATAGAATTTGTCAACATCACCACCTGTTTTGTCTTGCATTTTTAGTTCCACACCACTACTCATACCAAACCCCTGAAGAGTTGGCGTTCCGAAGAACATGAACTTTGCATCTTTAATAGTATCTGTTCGTTGTTTCAACATAGCAGCTACATCTGATGTCAAAATATCACGTTCATCCCATGGGTCCATTTTCATAATCATAGAAGCATAAGAGCTTCCCGAGCCTGCTAAGAAGCTAAGTCCGGTAAGATTAATCGTGTTGTGTGCATGAGGAATGGATTGTGCAATCTCTGTAACTTCGCGGCTAATCTGAGCTGTACGCTCAAGTGAAGCACCAGGTGCAAGACTAATCATACCCATCACATTACCACTATCTTCGTTTGGCACAAATCCGGATGGTATCATTTTCATTAGCACAACTAAAATGCCTGTAAACGTAATAATAATGCTTACGGTAATCCAACGATGCTTCTTTTTACCCAAAAATTCAAGTGTCTTTTTGTATTTGGCTGTAATAGCTGCAAACACTAAATTGAAGTAATAATAAAATCTACGAATAAAGTTCTTATCATGAATATCCGGATTATGCTCTGTTTTCAAGAAGAGTGCACATAAAGCAGGACTCAGTGTAAGCGCATTTACTGCCGAGATAAGAATAGCAATTGACAATGTCAATCCAAATTGTTTAAAGAACACACCACTTGTTCCACCAATAAAACTTACAGGAACAAATACAGCAGCCATAACCAGTGTAATAGAAATAATAGCCGGAGCTATTTCAGTCATTGCAGCTATTGCAGCTTCTTTGGCATCTGTCATTCCTGCATCCATCTTAGCGTGTACAGCCTCTACTACCACAATGGCATCATCCACTACAATACCGATAGCCAGTACTAGAGCAAACAATGTAAGCAAGTTGATGGAAAATCCAAACAGCAACAAGAAGAAGAACGTTCCGAGAATAGCCACGGGTACCGCAATAGCGGGAATAAGGGTAGAACGAAAATTCTGTAGAAAAAGAAATACTACTATAAAAACCAAAATAAACGCCTCCAACAAAGTGTGAAGAACTTTATCAATAGATGCATTGAGAAACTCACTTGCATCCATCTGATATTCATAACTGATACCCTTAGGAAATTTTTTGGACTCTTTCTCCATTACACTTTTTACTTCCTTAATAATATCCTGTGCATTAGAACCCGCAGTTTGATTAATGGCCATAACCACTGCTTCAGCATTATTATTAGTTGTGAAAATTGAGTAACTCGCAGCACCAAGTTCCACTGTTGCTACATCTTTTAGACGTAAAATTTGTGCATTTTTCGACCGGATGATAATATTCTCAAATTCCTCTGTATTTTTTAGTCGACCAGTATATTTCAACGCATATTGAAAAGTCTGATTACTGTTAGCACCCAACTCTCCCGGTGCTGCCTCAATATTCTGATCCTGCAAGGCTGCAGTAACTTCGGCTGGAGTAATACTATACGATTTCATCACATCCGGTTTCAACCACACACGCATGGTGTAATCCTTAGCTCCGTACACCGTAGCATCACCCACGCCCATTACACGTTTTACTTGAGGCAGGATATTAATGTTCGTATAGTTCTGAAGAAATTTATCATCATAATTCGGATTCGAAGATTTTAGCATAATCATCAGCACCGTACTACTTTGTTGCTTCTGAACCGTTATACCATTCTTAGTCACTTCCGATGGTAGCAAAGCAGATGCCTGTGAAACACGGTTCTGCACATTTACAGCAGCCATATCAGGGTTTACACCTTGTTTAAAATAAACATTAATTGAAGCCGAGCCACCATTTGCAGCAGACGATGTAATGTATGTCATTCCTTCCACACCATTGATCTGCTCCTCGAGAGGTACAATCACACTTTTTAATACAGCATCGGCACTGGCACCACTATAATTGGTAGAAACCCTTACAGTAGGGGGAGCAATGTTTGGGTATTGTTCAATCGGTAATGTAAAAATACCGATAATACCCAACACCACAAAAAGAATGGAAATAACCGTTGATAATACCGGTCTTTCTATAAAAGTTTTTAGCATTTTTTCTTTTGTTTGAGTAATTTACTTTTTTTCTTTGATCTTTTGGCCATTAGTCAAAGTGGCAATGCCATCAACAACTATTTTGTCACCTACCGATAAACCTTCAGTCACAACATATCCCTGACCATCAGGAGTTGTCTTCACGCTAACTACTTTTTGAATTACTGAATCACCCTGGAATTTATAAACCAATATTTTGTCTTGTTGAGCAAATGTTGCTTTCTGAGGAATAACTATAGCTCCCTTGTGTTCACTTGGTATGATAACTTTCGCACTTGAACCGCTGCGTAACAGACCATGTTTATTTGGAAATGTTGCACGGAAATTAACCGTTCCTGAAGTTGCATCAACCACACCTGAAATAGTTTCGATACGTCCGGTTTCATCGTATTCGCTACCATCTGACAGCAAAAGTTTCACAGCTGCCATGTTTTTAATCTTCTCAGCCTGCGTATTCCCTTTGAATTCCTTCAACAATCCCAATAATTCCTTCTCATTTACCGAAAAATAAGCAACTACATTTGAGATATTCGAAACAGTTGTCAATACAGTAGTATTTGTCACCAAACTTCCCTGACGATAAGAGAGCGTACCCACTACTCCTGATACCGGACTGGTTACAGTAGCCCAATTCAGCGTAGCTTTCGCTTGGTCAAGAGCAGCTTTTGCCGATACAAGTGCATTTTCATAAGTCGCTACTTTCACCTCACTGATAATTCCTTTTTCAGCCAACGGACGAATGCGTTCAACGTCAAGCTTAGCAGTATTATAATTTGCTTTTGCATTTTCAATCATCTGAACCGATGCCGGCGAGTTTATTTTAAACAATGGTTGTCCCTTTTTCACAACAGCACCTTCGTCAACATAAATACCATCAATATACCCTTCAACACGGGCTTTTATATCAATATCCTGTTCTCCTTTCAAAACCGCCGGATAAACTGCCTGAAGTTCAGCATCGCTTGCCGAAACTGCTACTACCGGATACGCTTTTATCTGATCTGCTACAGACGAGTCAGGCGCTTTTTTATTACACGAAATAAACGCGACTTGCAGAAGTAATCCAATTCCTAATACCAATTTGTTTGTTTTCATTTCTAATCTTAAAATTATTTGTTAGCTAATTATTTTCTCATTTAATGTGATACTATAACAGTTATATAGAAAAAAAGTTATTCTTATTCAACCTTATTTCGAATATGTCTCAATACTTTATAGAATGCATCAACTTCAGAACCAGTTAATCCATCCAGAATTTCACGATTTATCTGAGATTCAATATCTATAAATTGTTTAACCGTTTGTTCTCCTTTTTCTGTAACCTGAATCTGATTTTTTCTCCTATCAGACAAATCAACCACTCTTTTAAGCATTCCTTTATCTTCCAGACAATCTATCATTCTCAATATAGCAGATTTATCTTTCCCCATAAATTCTGCCATATCTTTTTGTATAACTTCAGCTTCATGTTGATAGATAGCAAACAACAAAGTAAACTGATCAAATGTCAGTCTAACCTCAGCTTCAGAAGCCAGTCTTACTTTCACATATCGAATCAAACTTTCCAATGTTTTACCCATAGCCATACCTAATGGTTTAGTTCTTTCATCCATAATTAAGGTTGTATTTAATTTGCTGCAAAGTTAATTCAATTAGTTGATAATATCAACTAATAAATCTGATTTATTCAAATAAAAGTTTGGAACAATTAGAAAATAGCAGCTAAAAAATTTTATAAAAAACTATTTAGTACATGACAATAATTGTATAGCGATATAATTGTGTGATATTCAATAAAATAGCGATGTTTTTATTTGGAAAAGACCTTGAAATTTTGTATCTTTATAGCTGACTACCAATCAATTATAAT
>Ga0302215_10001959_pt1 | contig 14378 bp, 11 predicted proteins | sample II_Fen_N3_1_FD_194580 | JGI IMG/M metagenome (GOLD analysis project Ga0302215, IMG submission 194580) | Peat permafrost microbial communities from Stordalen Mire near Abisko, Sweden - II_Fen_N3_1 | ecosystem: Environmental > Terrestrial > Soil > Wetlands > Permafrost | place: Sweden: Abisko...
TGGTTTCAGAAATGGAAACAATAGTTCCGGAATGAGAAACAGTCAAGGTCAGAATGGTTTTAGAAACAGCAATGGAGGATTTAGACAAGGATCAACCAACGGTGGTTTCAGACAAGGACAAGGAAATATGAATGGTGGTTTCAGAAATCAGTCAGGAACTAGAAATCCTAATTATCAGCAACCAAGACCAAACTATAATAACACAAGACCAAATTATAATCAACAATCTCAACCGAGACCAAGTGATAACGGTGGTTTCAGATCAGGAGGTTTCAACTCTGGTAACAGCGGAGGTGGCGGATTCAGATCCGGTGGTTCTTCTGGCGGTGGAGGCGGAATGAGATCTGGCGGCGGAGGCGGCGGTTTCAGATCTGGTGGTAGATAATTATTAAAACTCAATAACTATTAATAAAATAATGTTAAAAAAATCTTTAGTCATAATGAGTATTTCTGCAGCATTTTTTGTGCAGGCTCAGGATATTTCAGTGATCAAAAACTCTATTGATGTCTATTCAAATAGTCCGATGGTCGGTTCTTCGAAATTCAATGCGATGGTTGGCTCAAATGGAGCACTTGGCGGAGATGGAACTTCGTTGATGACGAACCCTGCAGGAATAGGAGTTGCAATTGCGGGTGATGTTTCAGGTACTCTGTCTTACGTAAATAATAAAAATACGTCTTCTTTAGCTGGCTCTTCAATTGGATACAATATCAATAAATTCAATGTTGGAAACGTAAACGGAGTGGCGACTTTTCAGCTGATGACAGAAACTCCCTGGAAGTTTATTAATGTAGCTGCCAATATTTCAACTACATCTTTAGAAGATTATATTGAATCACCAGGAAATTCTAATGTTTCTATTGCTAAAAATCTTGTCGATTCAGGCGGAAATAACGTTGTAGGAAATATGTCTTACTTAGGTCACGCGTACAATAGATATGGTACTCAAACTAAATTTAATGTCGGTGTAGGTGCAAATTACAATAACACTTGGTATTTTGGAGCTAGTTTAAATATGCATGGTGTTGATATGGAGCAATATGACAGTGCTGTCTTTGGTTTAAATTTAGATAATTCTGTTACGACTTTCGATAAACAATATACTCCGTATTCTGAGAAATCAAGTGGTGTTTCCGGAACTTTAGGGATTATTGGCAAAATGAGCAATCGGTTCAGATTGGGTGCTTCAATTGAAACGCCAACTTGGTGGTCAATCGACAGAGCCTATAGAGATTATTATGATGGCGGAGACGGAATTTATTATGATAATTTTGTTGAAGACAGAACTTTCAGATCTCCAATGAAAGCGACTGTAAGTGGTGCTTTTGTTCCAAACAAAAATTTTGCGATCAATGTTGATTATACTTTAGGTTTAACGAAACCTAAATATAAAGTTCAAGGAGATGCCGAAGCCGAATTAAACTCTTTCTTCAGCGATAGCTACAAAAACCTATCTGAAATTAGAGTAGGAGCAGAATACAGAATCAAGGCTTTAAGATTGAGAGGAGGTTATTCTTATGCTTCAAGTCCGTTTGATACTACAACAATCAGTGCTTTTTCTAATGCAGGAACTGTAGGAAACAATAGCTACAGCAACTTTATTTTAGGAGACAGAAGTACAATTGGTGCAGGTATAGGATATGATTTCGGATCTTTCTACGTTGATGCTGCTTATCAAAATGTAAGTTCAGATTACAAAAACCCATTTTTGGCAGGATATGCGTTTAATGATTATAACACAGGATATTACTCAGGAGATTTTGATGTGACAACACCAAATTCGGTAGTGTCTGATGTGAAAAACGTTAGAAACAATTTCTTCCTTACTTTAGGCTGGAAATTCTAATCAGAAAAGAAATTTATTAAACATATAAAAGGCTTCGAATCAATTCGAAGCCTTTTTTGTTTTATTAAATTGTATATTAATGTTATAAAAAATCTGCGTTATAAGCTTAATCTGCGAGAGTTTAAAAAATTTAGATTAATCAATTAATGATGATGACCATGATCATGCGAATGAAACAAATGCATCAACAAAGCCAAAGAAACTCCCAAAATCACCAATCCGATTTTTGACCAGTTGATATTGTGATTTTTATTACTTTCAAATATGATAACAGATGAAATATGTAAGAAAATACCTCCCACAATTGCTAAGAAATAAGGTTGCCAATCAGGATTGAAATAATTCCCAAGCAGCATTCCCATTGGAGATGCCAAAGCAAACAATGCAATAATCAAAAATGAAGGATATGAAGCTTTTGAACCAGATCGGTTAAATAAAAACGCCCCTAAAATGAACGAAATCGGAAGGTTGTGAAACAAAATTCCCAAAAGATAAGGTGAAAGCGGATTGGTTTCGTTTGCCAAAGGAATTCCCTCAATAAAAGCATGAATGAAAAGTCCCACCATCAATGCAACAGGCAAGATATTGCTGCTCTCGTTATGATGATGAAAATGGCCGTGCTCAAAACCTTTTGTCAGTGCTTCAAGAATCATTTGAAGTAAAACCCCGCCAATCACGAATATTCCTAAATTTCCGCTAACTTCTGAAGCGTAAACTTGTGGGAAAACCTCGTTCAAACAAATGGTAATCAAAAAACCTGCACTCAAAATCAAAAGATTTTTTGCAAACTGCTCTTTTTTGCCAAAGAATTTTCCGAGAAAAACTCCTGCAATTACACTTAATATTAATAGAATGAAAATCATTATTTCTTCTTAAATAAATTGATGCAACGAGGCGAAATCTCTTTCTCAAAATCATTAAGCTGATAATCTCCCCAGATTTTTATTCTTTCAAAACCACATTCTTCAGCGTAGTTTTTTATCGTTTCTAAAGTGTGAAGTTTTACTTTTTCAAAAAAATGATAAGGTTTTCCATCATCTTCAAAACGAATATCTTTGATGATATGTCTTCCTTCGATTTTTTTAGAAATATTAAAATCAATTCCTTCTCTGTGAACGACAGTTTCAGGAACAATCATGTTTCTCACATATTCTTCGTTCAAATAATCCAGAACAAAATATCCGCCGGGTTTTAAAGCGTTATATACAGATTGGAAAACATTTTTATCATCCGTTTCGTCATCAAAATATCCAAAACTTGTAAAAAGATTAAAAACTGCATCTACAGGTTCAGAATCTATAGGATTTCGCATATCATGAACTTTAAAACGCAATTTTGGTTCTGCCGGACTGAGCGAAGTCGAAGTCTCAAATTGCTTATCAAAATCAATACTTTGATGAGAAAGATCCAAACCAAGAACGTTATAACCCAATTTATTCAAAAAAACCGAATGTCTTCCTTTTCCGCAGGCAAGGTCAATAATCTTTGAAGATTGCGGAAGCTCAAGTTCCTCTGTGAGTTTTGTAATAAAATTTTCTGCCTCCGTATAATCTCTATTATTGTAAAGCAAATGATAATAAGGCGTATCAAACCAAGATTCAAACCATTCCATAATGCAAAAATAACTAAATTTGTGCGGTTAAAAGAAATGTATTTTAAATATTGAAGAATTGAGATATTCAATTAAAGCAAAAATTGACTCTCTAATCTTTTGATTTTTAAATGATTAAATCTTTTAATTAAAACTTATGGATACAGAAAATATAAAAATTCAGATAAAAACATTCTTCGGATTAGAAACTGTTTTAGGGGAAGAAATCAAAAAACTGGGCGGGAAAAACGTAGAACTTAAAAATCGTGCGGTAAATTGTGAAGGAGATCTTGGTTTTCTTTATAAAATCAATTATTCTGCAAGAACAGCGTTGAAAATCCTTGTTCCGATCGATGAATTTAAAGCTTACAACGAAACAAAATTCTACGAAAGGCTTTTCAAATTTGAGTGGGACGACTTTATGAGTGTTGATCAGACTTTTGCAATCGATTCTACGGTGAATTCTGAAAGATTCAGTCATTCGCAGTTTATGACCTTTAAAATGAAGGATGCAATTGTTGATTTTTTCCAAAACAGATATGGAAGAAGACCAAGCATTGAGACGAAATCTCCGGATATTAAATTTCACCTTCATATCGACAGAGAGTTGGTAACGATTTCTTTGGATTCTTCAGGTGATGCTTTATTTAAAAGAGGGTACAGAAAATCACAAGGTGAAGCACCAATCAATGAAGTTTTGGCAAGCGGAATGCTTCAGTTAGCCGGCTGGGACGGAAAAGGTAATTTTCTTGATCCGATGTGTGGTTCGGGAACGCTTTTGATCGAGGCCGCGATGATCGCAATGGATCTTCCTGCACAGCTTTTCAGAAAAAGATTTGCTTTCCAAAACTGGAAAAATTATGATGAAGCTTTATTTAATAAAATTAAAGAATTCAGAGTAGAAAGAATCAGAGAATTTCACGGGAAAGTCGTTGGTTATGATATCGACGGAAGAATGCTGGATGCGGCAAGAGATAATATAGAATCTGCAGAAATGGAAGATGTGATCGAAGTGAGAAGAGAAAATTTCTTTGATACCAAAAAAGATCTGTTCCCATTATTGATGGTTTTCAATCCGCCTTACGACGAAAGAATTTCTATTAACGATGACGATTTTTACAAGAAAATAGGAGATACCTTCAAAACAAGCTATCCAAATACTTTGGCGTGGTTGATTTCCTCAGATCTTGATGCTCCAAAGAAAATCGGATTGCGCCCTTCAAGAAAAATCAAACTTTTCAACGGAAAACTGGAAACCAGATTTTTGCAGTATGAAATGTATGAAGGAACGAAGAAGTTGCATAAGATTGAGAATAAAGAAGACTAGATTTTATTCTTTAAATTTACGTTTATTATCAAATCAATATTTCTATGAAACTTAAAAATCTTAAAATAAATTCACATTATCATCTTAAAGATTTAGAATTTGATTTTACCTACCCAAAGGGTCATACAAAAGAAGGACAACTTTTAGATAAAGTTTGTATTATTGGACAAAGTGCAACAGGAAAAACTAAAATTTTAAATTTAATTTTTGATGAATTAGAATATTTACTGCATTTCAAAATTAGCGATGTAGGTGGAGTTTCTCTTAGCGAAAATTATATAAAAGAGTTAGATGGAGAATTAGCAATAGAGTTAATTGAAGAGGAATTCGATGAAATAAAAAGTGATATAGTATCCAACAATAATTATGTTATCTACGATGATCAAGAATACGATCTAACAAACAATGAAGGAGAAGTTTTTAACTATTTAATTAGTAATGGTGATGATAAGATTATTTATTTTGAATCAAATTATTTAACTAATGAGAATATAAAACATTTTAAAACAAATCCTTTAGAATTTGTTTTTGATGATTCAAAAAAAGATGAAGATAACAATGTAGTTTTTCATTACCGTTTTAAAGAATCTCAGAATGATGAATATATTTTAAAGCTTCTTAAATCATTTTTAGATTTTCGTCAGAAATATGATCAAAAAATAAGAGAATTGCTATTAGGTGGTGTTATATCAGATTTAGACAAATTTAATAGAGAATTTAAGGAATGGCAAATTGAGAATCCAAACCCAATTGTTGAGTTCTCAAAGAGATTTGATCGATTATTAGATAAGCTAAATTTGGAAATTGATAAAGTTAATGTTGATTATCCAATACCATTTAAAAACAAAATAACTAATGAAATAATTCCTATTGATGGACTAAGTACCGGAACTAAAGGTTTATTGCTTTACATGTTGCCTTTATATCAAATTGATACAGATAAATCAATAATTTTAATTGACGAACCCGAACGATCTCTATATCCTGATATGCAAATGGAAATAATGGATTTTTATAGAGGAATCGCTCCAAATGCACAGTTTATTATTGCAACACATTCTCCTTTTATTGCAGCATCATTTGAACCCGAGGAAAGATTTATTTTGTACTTTGATGAAGAAGGAAAAGTGAAATTTAGAAATGGTGTTTCTCCAATTGGTGATGACCCTAATGATATCTTAAAAAGTGACTTTCAATTAGAATATTTGATGAACAAAGATGGTAGAAATGCTTATGAAAAATATATAAAACTAAAAAAGGCACTTGCTGAAGAAACCGATAAGCAAAAGAAGGATAAAATTCTTGATGAATTAATGGAGATAGGTACAGCATACAAATTCTAATGAGAAGACAAGAAAAAGTCGAGAATTCAGAGATTCTTGAGAAAAATTTAGAATATTTTCCTAACGGTGATAATTCGGAATTGCGACAACTTCTTTTTAAGGAACAAAAAGGATTTTGTGCTTATACAGAAACTTACTTAGGAAGATCTGATCAAAAAGATATTGATCATTTTAATCCTTCCAAAGATTTATCAAATAGGAATGAGTATCATAATCTTTTTCTTTGTAAAGCTTTATGGAATAAGGAAAAATCTAATAAATGGAGTAAATATCAACCTATCTTGTTACCTACCTCTAACGATTTCGAGGAACGGGTGATTTACAATAAAGACTTAAAAATATTTCAAGCAAAAAATGAAAACGATATTGAAGCAAGCAATATCATTAAAATTCTGAAGTTAGATGATGCCGATCTTTCTGACGAAAGAAAAAGATATTTAAGTAGAATGTTAGATGTGTCACAAGCTTACGGTATTTCTATTGCTGAATTTTTTAAGAAATTAATTTCTGAGAAACATTTTGAGCACATAAATTTCATTAGAAGTGCTCAGGAAGAATTTAATATTGATATATGGAATATGATTCCTGAGATTACTAACTAAATATAAAATTTTGAATCCAACAATTTCCATCGTCGTTGCAATATTTAATCGGAGAGACGAGCTTTTTGAACTTCTCAATTCATTGACTTTTCAGACTGATAAAGCTTTTGAAATCATTATTGTCGATGATGGTTCGTTGATCGATTTGAAACCTACCATTGGTAATTTTGACGGAATTTTAGATATTAAATATTTCAGAAAAGATAATTCTGGTCCCGGTTTGTCGAGAAATTATGGTTCGAAAAGAGCTTCCAACGAATGGCTTGTTTTTGTAGACAGCGATGTGATTGTGGAGAAAGATTATATTCAAAATATTAAAAAAGATATTCTCACAGTTCCGTGTGATGCTTTTGGTGGAGCAGATAAAGCGCACCGAGGTTTTAATCTGATGCAGAAAGCAATCTCTTACTCTATGACTTCCGTTTTTACAACAGGCGGAGTCAGAGGAAACAAGAAAGCGGTTTCAAAATTTCAGCCACGAAGTTTTAATATGGGTGTCAAAAAAGAAGTTTTTGAAAAAGTGGGTGGGTTTTCTGAAATGAGAATCGGTGAAGATCCGGATTTGTCGATGACGCTTTGGGAAAACGGTTTTACAACTGCTTTTTTCGATGATATTGCAGTTTATCATAAACGTCGTGTCGATTTTGGAAAATTCTCAAAACAGGTGTATCAATTCGGTTGTGCAAGACCAATTTTAAATCAAAGACATACGAAATATGTAAAGATTTCATTTGCGTTTCCTACGCTGTTTTTGTTGGGATATATTTTAGGATTTATTGAGTATTTTATTCTTGGAAGAGGAATTATTCTCGCATTTTACGGATTATACACGATTATGGTTTTAGTTCATGCGACGATTGTTACAAGAAATATTGCGATCGCAGGAATGGCGGTTATCTCCACTTACATTCAGATGTTTTCTTATGGATACGGATTTTTAAAATCATGGATTTTACTCAATGTTTTGAGAATGAAGCCAGAAGAAGCTTTCCCGAAACATTTTCATAAAAATTAATTTTACTTTCAATTTTTTTGTCGCAAAGTTTTTTTTGTCATAGTATTATTTTAGAAGCTAAGGCAATAAATTGCTTCGCAAAGCTTGAAAATAGCTTCATCAAATCAACTTGTTGATTCCTCTTTGCTCCTTAAATAGTAAATGATAAGATTTAAATCTTTGCGTTAGAAACTATACGACAAGTAATTAAGTTTTTAGTTTCTATTTTTTGTCGCAAAGTTTTTTTGTCGTAGTATTCCTTTAGATAGCTAAGGCAATGAATTGCTTCGCAAAGCTTAAAGCATTAGCTTCATCAAATCAAATTGTTGATTCCTCTTTGCTCCTTAAATAATAAATGATAAGATTTAAATCTTTGCGTTAAAACTATACGACAAGTAATGAAGTTTTTAGTTTCTATTTTTTGTCGCAAAGTTTTTTTTGTCGTAGTATTATTTTAGAAAGCTAAGGCAATAAATTGCTTCGCAAAGCTTAAAGCATTAGCTTCATCAAATCAACTTGTTGATTCCTCTTTGCTCCTTAAATAATAAATGATAAGATTTAAATCTTTGCGTTAAAACTATACGATAAGTAATGAATTTTTTAGTTTCTATTTTTTGACGCAAAGTTTTTTTTTTGGAAGTATTATTTTAGATAGCTAAGGCAATAAATTGCTTCGCAAAGCTTGAAAATAGCTTCATCAAATCAACTTGTTGATTCCTCTTTGCTCCTTAAATAGTAAATGATAAGATTTAAATCTTTGCGTTAAAACTATACGACAAGTAATGAAGTTTTTACTTTCAATTCTTTGTCGCAAATTTTTTTTGTAGTAGTGTTTATTTCAGAAAGCTAAGGCAATGAATTGCTTTGCAAAGCTTGAAAAATAGCTTATTAAGTCTACTTGTTACTCTTCATATTGATGTTTTGTAGATTTAAAAAAGGTACAAAAAATAATAAATGCTGTTGAAAGTTCAACAGCATTTTCAATCAAGATGTAAAAATAGTTTCATGGTGTAGAACGCCTGTTTTGAGCATGCATTCTTTCATTTTTTGATAGGTTCGCTCAATATCGTGGTCGAGACCTATTGAAAATCGTATGAGTCCGTCAGAAATTCCCATTTCTTCTCGTTCTTCTTCAGGTATTTCGGATGAGGTAGAACTTCCGGAACATGAGAATAAAGTTTTATAAAATCCTAAACTTACCGCAAGATATCCCAGATTTTCCTGTTGCATCATTTCCATCAGTTCGTTGGCTTTTTCGGTTGTTCCTGCATCTAAAGTTAATAATCCTCCAAAACCATATTCTTTCTGCATCATGCTTTTCATCAAGTCATGATTTTTGTGGGACTTCAATCCGGGATAAGAAACTTTCAAACCATCATTTTCAAATCTTTCGGCAAGATACATTGCGTTGTAGCTGTGCTGTTTCATACGGATATGAAGTGTTCTCAGATTTTTCAGAATACTTGCAGATCTGAAGCTGTCCATCGTTGGACCAAGAAGCATACAGGCTCCGTTGTTCACGTTTTTGGTGTCATTGATGAATTCCTGTGTGCCACAATAAACTCCGCCAACCGTATCGCTGCTACCATTAATAAATTTAGTTAAACTGTGAATGACAATATCAGCACCTAAAAGAGTTGGAGATATGGAAAGCGGAGAAAAAGTATTGTCAACAATAAGTTTTAAGTTATGTTTTTTGCATATTGCGGAAAGTTTTCTTAGGTCAGCAACTTCCAGAAGCGGATTGCTCACACTTTCACAATAAATTATTTTCGTATTTGGCTGAATAGCGTTTTCGATAGATTCAAAATTATTGATATCTACAAAGCTTGTTTCAATATTAAAAGGTGGCAAAAAGTTCTTAAGAAAAGCATAAGTTCCCCCGTAGATTGTTCTGCTAGAGATGATGTGATCACCGCTTTTACAGATCTGCATGAGAACAGAAGTAATGGCTCCCATACCTGAAGCGGTTACGTTCGCAGTTTCTGTATTTTCCATTTTAGCCAATGCCTGGGAAAGATAAAGATTCATCGGCGAAGAATGTCTTGAATAGAGATAACATCCGTCTGCATTTCCTTCAAAAGTATCAAACATGGTTTTTGCAGATAAGAAAGTGTAGGTAGAACTGTCTGAAATTGATGGGTTTACTCCTCCGAATTCTCCAAAATATTGCAAATCCTGAATTTCGTTTGCTGCATTAAAATGATCCATATTTTTTTGTTTTAAAAATGAATCTTTTAATATTTTATTACAATGTATTTTTTAAATTTTAGAAAATAAATCTATCTAAATTAGATTTGACCGATAGAAAGTTTATTATATTTGGTTTTTGTAATTTTTAACCAATTTTATTTCTATGCAATTTGACGAAACCGACAAAAAACTTCTTCTTTTTCTACAACAAGACTGTAAACAAACCACCAAAGAGCTGTCTTATAAACTTGGTTTGTCGATCACTGCAGTTTATGAACGTGTAAGAAAGCTTGAAAACAATGGTGTGATTTCAAAATATGTGGCAATTTTAAATAAAACAAAAATTGACAAAAATTTTATTATTCTGTGTCATGTAAAACTGACTCAGCATAAAAAAGAATATGTGTTGAGATTTGAAAAAGAAGTGATGACTTTGGATGAGGTTACAGAATGTTTTCACGTTAGCGGTGATTACGATTATATTCTAAAAATTTGTGTAAAAGACATGGAGGATTACCGCAATTTTATGTTGACTAAACTGACGACCATTCAGCATATTGCGAGTACACAAAGTTCTTTCACGATTTCTGAAGTGAAAAATACTACTGAATTGGTGCTGTAATTTTTTTTTTAAACCAAAACTCCGTTTTTAGAAGCAATCGGTTCAGGAAGATCATCATGTTGACCTGTTATTTGAAGAAGATCGATCTCTATACTTCTGCATATGGATAGCATCGGAATATCGAACATTAATCCTTCGAAAGGGTTTTCGGAGTAATCTCCTACCAATTCCATAATGATATAAATCCAGCCAATTGTAATGCAGAAAGGAATGGATACCCATATTCCCCAGTCGCCGAGTTTAGAAAATTCGCTTACTAAACCTAAAGGAAGTAGCATAATAAATATAATATTGAAGACAAAAGCTGTACTTGCAAACTGTCTGGGAAGCGGAAATTTTTTAATTCTTTCTGCCTGACCCTGTAACGTATAAAATTCTGTAAGACAATCCTGCAGCTGCATTTGGTTAAAATCAGAAATTGCTTTCATGTTTTTTAATTCATTCACATCTTTCGCCTGTTGTGAAACAAGAAAAGTTGCAAAATTGTTGTACGAAGACTGCAGCTCGCATTCTTCTTCAGATAAATATTTTTTGAGGAATAGTGGTGTTCTTCCATAATCCGGAAATCCTGCTCTGATGATTCTGTGTCTCTTTTTATCTGTGTTTTTTAATTTATCTTCTTCAAATTTTATATGTTCCCACTCTACAGGCACCAAACTTTGTTCTCTGAATGCGTATAACCAGGCAATGTGACGATAGACAATTTTTTTTCTGCGTTCTTCAAGATCAAATTTTCCTACCTCATTATTATCTGTTTCGAAAGCATAAACCATCGAAGCAAATGAGCGGCTTGCATTGACGATTCCACCCCAGATTTTTCTTGCTTCCCATAATCTTTCATATGCCTGGTTATTTTTAAAACCTACCAAAAAAGCTTCGGCCGTACCAATCAACGCCACCGGAACCCACGGAATAATCATCCAGTCCCAATGAAAAACGTGAAAAAGTACAGCGATAAGCGTGCACCAAAAAGAAATGATGAGTAAATGGAATCCGGATAAGTTGAGAACCTTTTTATAGTTAACGTATTTAGTTGTGATCATTTGTATATAAACATTTGTAGAGCCAAGTTAACAAAAACCGTACAAAAAAACCTCTAAAAATAATTTAGAGGCTTTGATTTTTAATATCTCAACATTTCGTCGATTTTTTTTGAAAGCTTTTCAGCGTTGGGAAGCATTTCTTTTTCTAAGATTAAATTGATCGGAACTGCGGGTGTATCAAGCGATCCCATTGTTTCAACAGGAGCGTCAAGATATTTGAAGCAGTTTTTAGAAATACGATGTGCAAAAGCTTCAGCGAAAGAATTATTTAATTGTTCTTCTGTTAAAACAATACACTTTCCATGTGTTTTTACTCTTTCAAAAACCAGCTCTTCATCCAAAGGAATGATCGTTCTCAAATCGATTACTTCGACTTTACCACCGAAGTTTTTCACGGCTTCTTTTGCCCAGTAAACTCCCATTCCATAAGTGATGATGACAACAGTGTTTCCTTTTTTAATTTCGTTTTCGTCAGCTTCAATGATAATTTTTCCTTTTCCGAAAGGTAAAATGTAGTCTTCTGCCGGCTCGATGGTTTTTGCATCCTCAGTTCCCGGAACTTTGCTCCAGTACAAACCTTTATGCTCTAGCATTACTACTGGATTAGGGTCGTAATAAGCTGCTTTTAATAAACCTTTAAAATCGGCTGCGTTGCTTGGATAAGCGATTTTGATTCCTTTGATATTCGCCAAAATACTTTCAACACTTCCGCTATGGTAAGGTCCGCCACCGCCGTAAGCTCCAATCGGAACTCTGATAATATTGCTTACAGGAAATTTCCCGTTGCTTAAATAATTTGATTTTGAAATCTCAGTAATCAACTGATTAATCCCCGGATAAATGTAATCTGCAAACTGAACCTCAACAATTGGTTTCAGACCAACTGCGCTCATTCCCGTTGTAGAACCGATGATATAAGCTTCCTGAATTGCGGTATTGAAAACTCTTTTGCTTCCGAATTTCTTTCCTAAAGTTACCGTCTCCCGGAAAACTCCACCAATTCTTTCGCCAACATCCTGTCCGTACAACAAAGCTTCCGGATGTTTCCACATAATTTCCTGGATAGCGTGAATGGCTGCGTCAACCATTACGATTTTTTCGCCACCTTCAGGTTCACGGGTTCCCACTTCTTCTGTAATCGGTGTGGGTGCAAAAATATGCTGCATCACGGTTTCAGGCTTCGGATCTTCAGCTTTCTGAGCTCTTTCGAAAGCTTCTTCGGCTGCCAATCTTGCCTTTTTCGTAATTTGCTTTAATAATTCTTCGTCTGCACCAGATTCCAGCAACTGATTTCTCAGGATTTCTCCCGGATCTTTTGCTCTGTGTTTGGTTAAATCTTCCTCATCTCTATAGAATTCTCTACGCACTCCGGAAGTATGATGACCAATCAAAACTGTTTTTGCGCAGACAACCAAAGGTTTTCTTTCAGCTCTCACAAAGTCAACAGCCTTTTTCATCACTTCAAAACTTTCAACGAAATCGGTTCCGTCAACTCTCATTCTTCCCAAACCTTCAAATCCGGCTACGAAATCGTAAGCATCACAAGTTCTTGCTTCATCTTTGGTTACAGAAATTCCCCATTCGTTATCCTGAACAAGGAAAATAATAGGTAATTGGTGCAAAGCCGCAAATTGAAAAGCTTCACTTACTTCACCTTCTGTCACAGAATTGTCGCCTAAACTACAAATGACAACAGGGTTATTTTCAAATTGTTCTAAATTAAAATCCTGAATATATTTGATTCCCTGGGCAACTCCGGTTGTTGGGATGGTCTGCATTCCGGTTGCGGAACTCTGGTGAATAATTTTCGGCATATTTTCGTCTCTGCTCGAAGGATGAGAATAGTATGATCTTCCACCCGAAAAAGGATCTTCAGCTTTTGCCAGCAATTGAAGCATCAACTGATAAGGCTCAAAACCAATCCCCAATAAAATACTTTCGTCTCTGTAGTAAGGAGATACCCAGTCTTCTTTTTTTAATTGATAAGCCGTAGCCAACTGAATCGCTTCATGACCTCTAGAAGTACTGTGTACATATTTACAAACATTTCTGTTTTCTTCATAGATATCTGCCATAGCTTTGGCAAGCATCATATGATTGTAAGCCTTAAGTAAAATATCCTGAGAAACTTTTTCGTTGAGTGTATTTTCCATAGAAAGCAAAGATAAACATATTTTAGATTTTTAAAAATAAATGCCTAACAATTGATAGGTTGTTTTTTAATTGGTTGATTTCTAATTTTTTGACTCTTCGTTACCTTGTGTATTTCAAAATTATTGATAAAAATAAGATCCCTTTTATAGTTAATTTCAATGTCCAAATGTTGATAAAAAACAATAAAAATGCAGTAACTTTACAGACTATTTTTTCATTAAAAGTTAAAAGAAATACATGTATTTAGTTTTTGACACAGAAACCACAGGTTTACCAAAGAATTTCAACGCACCACTTTCAGATTCAGACAACTGGCCAAGAATGGTTCAGATTGCTTGGCAATTACATGATGATGATGGTAATTTGCTTGAAAATCAAGATTATATAATAAAACCGGAAGGTTATGATATACCATTTAACGCCGCAAGAATTCACGGAATTACCACGAAAATCGCTAATGACGAAGGTCGTGATCTTGAAGAAATTTTAAATGAATTTTCTAAAGTTTTGGAACGCGTAAGAGTGGTTTCCGGGCACAATGTAGAGTTCGATTACAATATCGTTGGTGCTGAATTTTTCAGAAAAAACATTCAGGATAATCTTCAGGTGAAACCAAAAGCCGATACGATGATTCTGGGTACAGATTATTGTCAGCTTGGCGG
>Ga0302215_10001961_pt1 | contig 14365 bp, 16 predicted proteins | sample II_Fen_N3_1_FD_194580 | JGI IMG/M metagenome (GOLD analysis project Ga0302215, IMG submission 194580) | Peat permafrost microbial communities from Stordalen Mire near Abisko, Sweden - II_Fen_N3_1 | ecosystem: Environmental > Terrestrial > Soil > Wetlands > Permafrost | place: Sweden: Abisko...
CTTATTATTTGAGCTACTTGAAAACGACGATATTCAGTATAAAACTGAAGATATTTCAAGCGTTTATAAGCTTGATTAAAATTTTCGGAAGCAAGAATAAACATTAAACGATCGTAGGCATTACGGTTAATGTATTCGTAATATATGATTTTGGCATATTCAGCTTTAATACTCGCAATTTCCTTACTTAAAGAATTAACTTGAAATTGTGTATTTAACAATTGTGTATTTAAAATAGTAATTTGAACTCCTAAATCGCTAATAAACTCTTTACGAAGCTCTATTTTGCGTGTAATAAGTTCAAGTTTTGAATATGATAGCTTTTTGGAAAGTTCTGTTTCTTTAATAAGTTTACTCGTCAATTCTATTTCTTTCTTAGTATTTTCAATACGTTTTTCAATTTCCTTTTTAGTTTGAGAAAATCCTAAAACACCAATAAATAGAAAGATGAATACTATGTAAAACTGTCTTATCATTACTTTTGTTTTACTTCAAAAGGTTTGTAACTTTCAGGAATTGAGAATTGATATGTATTAAGTTGATTAAACTCCTGCTTAGAGAAAGTAATGTGAATTGTAACAGAATTAGCACCTTTATCAACTTTAATATCAATTGTTTGAGGGAAATCAACTTTCAAACTTTCATTGTAAACAAAATCGGAATATTCAATTTTTAATTGACGATTATCTTTAAAGTCTTTAATGAAAACCTCTGAAATTTTAAGATTCCGATTATCTACTTTAACTCGTTCATATACTGGAGGTAATTGTTCATCATTTTCATTACGTCTTATCATTCTCTTTCTAAAATTCTCAATTTGAATATACTTTCCACTTTTTTCTTTTTTGATAATTATATTTTTCAAAACAGATTGTGTATCAGTAACATTTGAATAAAACGAAAGTGTATTTAAAAAAATTGACTGTATAGATGAAAAGTCAACCTCAAAATCAATTAGATGATCGATATAATCGTATTTACCCTTAAAGTAATGTGAATTAAGTCGTTCAATTAAAAATAAACTATCGGGTAAAAGTTGAGCACGAGCAATTTCAATACCCATACCAGGATTTACTGAGAACCATAAAACGCTATCTTTCTTAATTTTAGTAGTTCCATAAACAGTATTCGTCTTTTTATTTTGTTCGATAACTGCTTTAAATTTACCCAAATAACTTGAAATATGGCCATAATTACTTTTTAAACTATCGTAAAGAATTACAGGATTGATATTCTTAATTTCTTTTTTATGAATTATTGTAGCCGGAGCTTTACAAGAAACAATTTCAATAATTAATGCTAAATATAATAATGTTCTTTTCATTCAAAATGTTAGTTATTCAATATATTGTTTGAGCGATATCTTTTTGTCTAAATTTTCGGATTTACAGCCAAGACCTTTAGCTTTAATCCAATTATCGAGTGCTTCGCTTTCCATAGAATTTTTGAAAAGTATATCGCCATAATGTTCAACTATTTCGTTTACTGAAGAACCTCCATAATTTATGGCTTCTTCAATTTTTAATTTGGCTTCGGTATAACGACCTAATTTGAATAAAACCCAAGCATAAGTATCGAGAAATGTAGGATCTTTTGGCTTAAGTTTATTACACATTTTGGTCATATCCAATGCTTTGTTTAAGCTATCTTTCATCAACGATAAGTAATAGCTATAATTGTTTAAAGCAACATAATCGGTTGGATTTGCTGTGATAGATTTATCGTAAAAATAATAGCATTTGGTATAATCTTTAATTTTATAATACGATTCACCAAGATATTGATAGAATTGACCTTTCATTTCACTCGTTGTAACATATGCTGCCCCACTCATTAAAAAATTGATAGCATCGTTATATTTTTCGATTTGACAAGCAGAAACACCAGCATAAAAATACAAATTTGGATTAGCAGGATAGAACATTAATGCTTGTGTACATAAGTCATAAACACCATTCCAATTATTAGCTTGTAATTCGATATTTAAAAGATTTTCAATAGTTTCACCATTCGATTTATCTTTTTTATAAATTGAATAAAACTCAGTTTTAGCTTCATCAAACTTTTTAGCTTTCAAACAATATTTAGCTCTTGCTAATAATACATCGGTATTTTCTGGATTTTGTTTTAAAAGCTCAGCGGTAAACTCATCTTCATATAAAGACATAGACTTAATAACAGATTCATTTCCAACTTTCGTTAAGAGTTTGGTTTTATCTTCGTATGAAATTGTTGTTGAAGAAACTATTGCTCTTAATTCATTTAAAGCAGCTGTTGTATCGGGTTTTGAATAATAAATATCAAACAATTCCAAATGCATTTCATCAGCTTCAGAAAATTGATTAATATATTGCTTAGCCATTTTAATTGCTAAATCGAGTTTATTTGTTTGCTTGTAAATATCAATTAAAACGAGATAATAGCGTTGTTCGTCGGGAGTTTGAGTAATAAGATTATTAAGTAACTTAATGGCTTTATCGGCTTTATTTTGAACTAATGCTAGTTTAACCTTTTCCTCTATAAGTTCAGCTGAATTACCCCAACGAACTTGAATCTCATCAAACAATTTTTCGGCTTTCGAAAACTTCTTTTCTTCGATATAAATATCAACCAATTCATAATAATTTGATTCTTTATTAGGAACAAGTTTTAAGAGATTTAAACAAATTGATTCCGCTTTATCAAACTGTCTTTTTTGCTTATAAAGTTGTAAAATAAACTCATTAAACCATTCATTTTGTGGATTTAACAGTAAAGCTTTAGTCATTAAATTTATAGCAGCATCATAGTCCTTTCCTGCAACAAACAAACGTGCCATTTCATACATCGATGTGGTACTTTCGGGATTAATTGAAAGACACTGCATGTATAAATTCATAGCTTCGTTTGAGTTGCCAAGCATGTTTTGCTTCGATGCTTCTATAAGATTAGCCTCATATTCTATCTCTTTTTTGTCGCGTAAACGCATAGTAAAATCGTCTTCTTTCTTTTGAGCAAAAGAACTAAGACTAAAAAACAAAAAAGCAATATAGAAAAACTGTTTATGCATTATCGTATTTGAATATAATCGCCAATGCTTAAATCGAGTTCACAACCTTCAACAATACAATTACTTCCAATCATTGAATTGCTAATAACCTTATTTTGAACATAGCTATTATTTTGAACAATTGAATTTGAAATAACTGTTTTGTCAACTTTACAATCAACACCAATTGACACATAAGGACCAACAACAGAATTAGTTATTGCAACGCCATCTTGAATATAGCAAGGTTCAATTATCGTAGAATTAACAACAACAGCATTTGGAGAAACATACGAACCATAGTTAGCTAAAACACGTTGATTGGTAATTACCGTAGCATCTTTATTTCCGCAATCGAGCCATTCATCAACTTGTCCTGGATAGAATTTTACATTCTTATTCTTCATATTTTCCAAGGCAGTTGTAAGCTGATACTCGCCTTTTACATTGATATCGTTATCAATTAAATATTGTAATTCGTTAGCAAGATTTTCACCATCTTTGAAATAGTAAATTCCAATAATAGCAAGATCACTAACATAATCTTTTGGTTTCTCAACAAAGTCGGTAATCATACCTTTATCGTTAAGTTTTACAACTCCAAAAGCCGAAGGATCTTCAACTTTTTGTACCCAAATGATTGCGTCTTGATTAGTATCGAGTTTGAAATCGGCAATAAAAAGCGTATCGGCAAATGCTACGATAACATTTCCTTTTAACGATTCTTTTGCACAATGCACAGCATGAGCAGTTCCTAAAGCAGTTTTTTGATAATAAATAGAACCTTTAGCACCTAATTTCTCAGCCATTGAAACAAGCATTTCTTCAACTGCTTTTCCAAAAGCTGGATGAATGATAAATGCAATCTCATCAACCTTTTCGTTACAAACACGAGTAATATCTTCAACTAAACGATGTACAATTGGTTTTCCTGCAACAGGAATTAATGGTTTTGGTACTGTTAATGTATGTGGTCTCATGCGAGTTCCCATACCAGCCATTGGGATGATTATCTTCATAATTTTTAATTTTGAGTTTTTAATATTAATGCTTACCAGTGTGACCAAATCCTCCTTCTCCACGTTCAGTTTCAGAAAGATCGTCAACTTCAACTAACGATGCTTTTTCGTATTTATTGATAACCATTTGACAAATACGTTCGCCATTATTTATCACAAAATCTTGATTTGAAAGGTTTATGAGAATTACACCTATTTCACCACGGTAATCAGCATCGATGGTTCCAGGTGTATTTAAACAAGTAATTCCACTTTTAATTGCCAAACCACTACGAGGGCGAATTTGAGCTTCAAAACCTTCGGGAAGTTCAATATATAAACCAGTTGGAATTATACGACGTTCCATAGGTTTTAAGGTTATTGCTTCGCTAACAAAAGCACGTAAATCCATTCCAGCCGAATGTTCTGTAGCATACGATGGTAACGGATTGTTCGATTTGTTTACAATTTTAATTTTCATTTCTTCTAAAAAAATAAAGTTTTTCGTTCCACATAATTGCAATTACAAATATACTCAGAAGCATTAATTTTACTAAATGCTTTACTGTAACTATATCAATAACAACAAATTTATCGACCACATAAAATAACAATGCCAATCCAAAATACAATCCAATAGATTTTAAATTATAAGGAATGGTGTAATATTTTTGACATAAAATGTACGATAAAATTGTCATTAAAAAGTAGCAAATTAATGTTGCCCAAGCACAAGCCATGTAACCAAATTGTGGTACAAATATCAGATTGATAATGAGCGTGACTACAGCACCAAAGCCAACAATGTAAATTCCAAATTTGGTTTGATTCGATAATTTATACCAAATGGATAGATTAAAGACAATTCCAAGAAAAATATTTGCCAATAACAGAATTGGTACAACATTTAAACCTTCATAAAAATTACGTCCAATGAAATGTTTAAAAAAGTCGATATAAATCATGATGAAAAGGAACAAAAACAAGGTAAATGCTACAAAATAATTAAGTATTTTGGCATATAATAAACGTGAATCCTTTTCGTGTAAACGCGAGAAAAACAGAGGTTCGGCAGCATATCGAAATGCTTGATTAAAGATCGAAATAATCATTGCCAGTTTATAGCTAGCACCATAAATTCCAACTTGTGAAAGGATGTATTTTCCTGCATCTAAACCATGAGGAACAGTAACAAAATAACGAAGCGAAATTCTATCATACACCTCGTTTACACTACCAGCAAGTCCCGAAATAAGTAATGGCCAAGAATATGCAAAAACACGTTTCAATAAATCGTAATCGAATTTATTGTGCGATTTCAACATATCGGGCAACAACATTATAAGCGTTATAACACTTGCTATAAGATTGGAAATAAAAATGTAGGAAACTTTAGGAGTAGCAAAATATTTACTAATAAACAATAAATGTTGATGTTTTGCCAAGTAAGGTAAAATCATCAAAAACAATATATTAAATCCAATATTTAGACCAATATTGACAAATTTTATAACTGCAAATTTTATAGCTTTATTTTCTAACCTAAGCTTAGCAAACGGAACCGTTGTAATAACATCAATTGCAATAATTATGACCATCCAAAAAATAAATCGTTCATTTGTTTCATAACCAATACTTGCCGAAATTGGATGTAAAAAAATTACCATTAAAGCAATGAAAACGCTTGTTGAAGCTAATAAACTAGTGAGAATGGTTGTGTAAACATTGGGTTTATCTTCGTTATATTGAGAAAAACGAAAAAAACCAGTTTCCATTCCGTATGTTAAGAAAATCATGAAAAATACGGTGTAACTATAAAGTTCAGTTACAATTCCATAATCGGATTGACAAAAGAAACGTGTATACAGAGGAACAAGTAAAAAATTCATGAATCGACCAACAATGGTACTTAATCCATAAACTGCAGTTTGCCCAATAAGTTTTTTTACAACACTCAAAATAATAGATATTTAATCAGCTATAAATACATCCGAAATAATAGAATCGGAGATAAACATACCTTTATTTGTTAACGAAATAGATGCATCATTTTGCACGGCATGTCCTTGCTGAACATACCTCTCCATTTTCGCGATAAATATACTACAATATTTTTGTGGAAAAGTGTTTTTAATATATCCAATATTAACACCCCAAATGGTTCTTAAGGAAGTTAGAATATATTCATTAAATCGTTCAATTTCAGATAATTCTTCAATTTCAAAATTCAGAATATTAGATTCTAAGGAAGAAATATATTTTAAATTGTTAGAAATATTCCATTGACGCGAAGTTCCATTAAACGAATGAGCCGATGGTCCTAGACCTAAATATAGTTTTTGTTTCCAATAATTTGAGTTATGAACAGCTTCAAAACCTTCGCGAGCAAAGTTTGATATTTCGTAATGAATAAAACCATTTTCTTTTAAAATTTCAACCAATGTTGTGTATTGTAATTCACTTAAATCTTCGTTTGGAAGTGTTATTTTTCCATCGTTATGAAATTTATTGAAAGCTGTTTGTTTTTCGATGCTAAGATGATAAGCTGAAATATGATTTACCTGTAATGAAAGTGCATGATTAATATTTTCTTTCCATCGTTCCAAACTTAGATTTGGTAAGCCATACATCAAATCGATAGTGATGTTTTCAAAACCAACTTTTTTAGCATTTTCAACACTAATAAAAGCATCATTTGCCGTATGACGACGATTCATCAACAACAAATCTTCATCGAAAAACGATTGAATTCCAATGCTTAAGCGATTAATTCTTGTTTGTTTTAGAGCTTGTAAATATTCTAAAGATAAATCATCAGGATTTGTTTCAAGAGTAATTTCACCAACATTCGATAGATCGAAATATTTTTCAATTTCGTCAAATATTTGATTGATTTCTTTAGCTGAAAGTACCGATGGAGTACCACCACCAAAATAAATGGTTTCAATCTTTTTATCGGAAAGATAATCTTTTTGGAAAGCTATTTCTTTACACAATGATGCAATAAACTGTACTTTAAGAGATAGATTAAGACTGAAATGAAAATCGCAGTAATAACATATTTTTTTACAAAAAGGTATATGGATGTAGATGCCTGACATTAGAAGATTATAAGAACACAATTATAGATAAATATCTTTCCTATGTCCAATTGCAATTACATCTATTAAAAGAACTGAATCGAATATTTCGTAGATAATTCTATAATTTCCAACTCTTATTCTACAACCATTTCTTCCTTTAAGTTTTTTATATCCAATAGGTCTTGGATTTTTTTCTAAACTAGAAATAGCTTCTAAAAGAGGTTCAGATATTTCATCAGAGAGTTTATCTAACTGTTTTTGTGCCTTTTTAGTTAAAGAAACAGTATATTGTTGCATGTTATTTATTTCTCTTTTTTAAATAATCAGAAAATAAAATACGTTCACCATTATCTTCTTTTTTTGAATGGTCGAATAATTGAATATCTTCTAATTCTTCAAGTTCTTCAAGTATTGTATTAAACTCTTGATGCGGTAAAACAACCAGTTTTTTGCCTACTGAATCTGTTATAAATTGTGGGTGTAAACTTAGCATGTTTTCAATATTTAAAACGTTAAACTTATGAAACAAAGATACTGAAATTCTTTTTATTGTGTATTTGATTAAAAAACAAAAAACGCCCCAACTCATATTTGTTGGAACGTTTTCGTTTACAACATCTTTTCCGAAAGTTTACAACTTTCAGAAAAGATGGTTATAATTTTACAATTTGAAATCAGTACACTTAGTGCAAACAATTATAAGCAACGAGACTAATATTTATTTTTTCAAACATCGAATTCCTAAACCGTTTGATTTTGGTAGATTTATACCAGCTGTAAATCCATTAACAATATTAGCTAATCCAAAAAAATATGGACCCATTACACCGTGTTCTGTTTTTGTCCACCAAGATGCTGAAATTCCAAATTCCTTAAATTTTCCATTTCCAACTCTTCTTCCATTAGGAAGAGCCGTAAATCCAAATTTATCTGTTCTAAGTTTAGAACGCATTCCTTTAGGCCAATGTTCTGTACCTATCTCCATTAAGTCAAAAACAAAATCCTGACCTTTGTTGGCTTTATCTAATACAGCAACAAATGAAGATATTTCAACATCACTTGGAACATGCCAACCATTAGGACAAATTTTTCCATCTTTAACAGCGAACCAATTATATAAATAACCATAGATTTTCCCATTAGCCTCATTATTATCGCATTCACAATATGCTCCAGATTGTAAAGCATCCCATTGATCATTATCTGGTACTTTAGGAATAGGTGTTCCATCATTATATTTTGTTGTTCTTAAATTCTCCGCCATCCACATTTTATTCCCTATTTTAATCGTTTTATAGACATTCCCATCAATATCTGAAACCGTATCTGTAATTAGTGCATTTGATTTAATTTCTTGTGCACTTACAACCACTACAAAGAACAAACCCATTATACAACTTATGTATTTTTTCATATAATAACTGTTTTAAAATTATATTAACAAATAATATATTATACTTATTATGAGGTAATTATGATATTTTTTTCCAACTGAATCTTTTATATATTGTGGAAGTAACGTTTACATAAAGATCGTTTTAAAGTCATATCATTATTATCATAAAATATTAATAATTCTTACGTAATTATATCATAACCACTTTCAGTAACAACAATAGTATGTTCCCATTGAGCAGAAAGTTTGCCATCTTTTGTTTTAACCGTCCAACCATCTTTGCGAGAAGTTTCAACTTTCCATGAACCTTCGTTAATCATTGGTTCGATGGTGAAAGTCATTCCAGGAATCATTAACACACCTTTTTCTTTTTGTGCATAATGAACTACTTCTGGCTCTTCGTGAAAACCTAATCCAATTCCATGTCCACATAAATCGCGTACAACACTATAGCCATGTTTTTGAGCATGAGCATCGATAGCATCACCAATATTATTTAATCGTTCGTATGGTTTAACTTGCTCAATTCCAATTTGTAAACATTCTTTTGCAACTTGAATCAAATTTTTTGCTTTATCCGAAATATCGCCAATGGTAAACATTGCATTTGAATCGGCATAATATTTATTTAAAATAGATGTAATATCCACATTTACAATATCTCCATCTTTTAAAATATCATCTTTCGATGGTATTCCGTGACAAACAATATTATTTACCGAAGTACAAACACTTTTTGGAAATCCATTATAATTTAACGGAGCTGGAATAGCACCATTTTTTATTGTAAATTCGTGTACCCAATCGTTTATTTGCATTGTAGAAACTCCTGCAACAATTTTAGGTTTAAGCATTTCGAGTGTTTCACGAACTAAGTCTCCACACTTTTTCATACCTTCAATTTGTTCCAAAGTTTTTACCATTTTACGCGATGGAACGGTGAAACCTAATTTTCTAAATGCATCGAGTTTTTCGTCAGAATCTTTATGACATTTTTTATATTTTTTTCCGCTTCCGCACCAACAATCGTCGTTAGGTTGTAATTTATGATTCATTAAATGATGTGCTAATTATAAATGTTCTAATGAGTTAATTAAAATAAATAGGTTTGATTTCCAATTTGATTTTTTCCTAAATGACTATACGCTAAATCGGTTACTTCACGACCACGAGGAGTACGTTTCAAAAATCCTTCTTTAATCAAAAATGGTTCATAAACTTCTTCGATCGTACCAGCATCTTCGCCAACTGCAGTTGCAATTGTTGATAAACCTACTGGTCCACCACTGAATTTATCGATCATGGTTAACAAAATTTTATTATCCATTTCGTCTAATCCACGTTTATCGATATTCAACGATTCAAGCGAATAACGTGCAATTTCAACATCAATTTTTCCATTGCCTTTTACTTGTGCAAAATCGCGTACTCGACGAAGTAAAGCATTTGCAATACGGGGTGTACCACGACTACGCATTGCAATTTCTAAAGCTGCTTTATCGTTTATTTCTACGTTTAAAATATAAGCCGAACGAATAATAATTTTCTTAATTAACTCAATATCATAATATTCGAGCAAACATTTTATACCAAAACGAGCTCTTAAAGGACTTGTTAACAATCCCGAACGAGTTGTTGCTCCGATTAAGGTAAATGGATTTAAGGTTAATTGAATAGATCGAGCACTTGGCCCTTTATCTATCATAATATCAATCTTATAATCCTCCATTGCTGAATATAAATATTCTTCAACAATAGGATTTAATCGATGAATTTCATCAATAAAAAGAACATCTTTTTCATCAAGATTTGTTAATAAACCTGCTAAATCGCCAGGTTTATCAAGAACTGGACCCGATGTAATTTTCATCGAAGTACCCAATTCGTTTGCAATAATATTCGAAAGTGTGGTTTTACCTAAACCTGGAGGTCCATGCAACAAAACATGATCTAATGCTTCACCTCTCATTTTTGCAGCTTTTACAAAAACTTTAAGGTTTTCAACAATATTATTTTGTCCACTAAAATCGTCAAATTCTAAGGGCCTCAGCTGTTTTTCAAATTCTTTGTCAGCCGATGTTAGATTTTGAATTTCAATTCCTTGATTCATTAATTATTTTATACTTTGGGCAAAGGTACGTATTAACTAAAAACTAAAAATTAAAAACTAAGAATTATTTAATCCCTAATTTTTCAGATATATCGAGCATTGCAACAATCGATTTACGAGCTTTATCCATCAATTCTGTTTCCATAATAACTTCTGGTTGTTCGTATTTCAATGTATTATAAAGCTTTTCTAATGTTATTAGACGCATATATTTACAATCATTGCAAGCACAAGTACTATCGTTTGGAGGAGCTGGAATAAACGTTTTTTGAGGACTTGACTTTTGCATTTGATGTAAAATTCCCGATTCGGTTGCAACAATATAGGTTTGAGCAGAATCGGTTTTTGAAAATTGTAGCATTTGTGAAGTCGAACCAATATAATCGGATATTAACAAAATTGGTCGGGGACATTCGGGGTGTGAAAGTATCTTAGCCTCAGTATTTTGTTTCTTTAATTCAACAATCTTATCAATAGAAAATTCTTCGTGAACCATACATGCACCGTCCCAAACAACCATATCTCTGTTTAAAAGTCTTGATATATAATTGCCTAAATTTCTATCGGGTCCAAATATTATTTTTTGATTTGCAGGAAGACTTTTTACTATTTCAACAGCATTACTCGAAGTGCAAACTATATCGGTTAAAGCCTTTATTTCGGCAGTTGTATTAACATACGATATAACAATATGGTCTGGATGTTGTTCTTTGAATTTTGCAAAATCGGCTGGTTTGCATGAATCGGCCAATGAACAACCAGCATTCAAATCGGGGATAAGTACCTTTTTATTGGGAGAAAGAATTTTTGCAGTTTCGGCCATGAAATGAACACCAGCAAAAACAATAATATCGGCATCGGTTTTTGCAGCTTGTTGCGAAAGCCCAAGACTATCTCCAACAAAATCGGCAATATCTTGAATTTCGCCCTCTTGATAAAAGTGTGCAAGAATAACAGCGTTCTTTTCTTTTTTTAGTTTTTTGATTTCGGCTACTAAATCAATTGAAGCATCTGGACGTATGTCAACAAAACCTTTTTGAGATATTAACTTTTCAATATTCATATATATTCTTTTTATTTTTTTAGAAAATTAAATTTAACTGATTATGTTTATAATAGGCTGTTGATAGAGCTATTAAAAATACATCAAAATATTTGCACTTAACAGAAACAGGGCTTTGTTAAGATTAAATTAACAATGTGTTACTACCTAGTTGGCTGAAAATCAAATATGCCTTTGAGGTTTTCAACATCTTGTTAATATTGGCAAAGTTCATAAAAATGCGGATATTAACATAGGTTTTTTTGTTAAAAAATCGTTGATAGAATTTCCAAATGAAATGATAAGAAATTGTGCTAAATTCAAAAATCCGTGTAATAGATTCTTTTCTAATACAAGTCAAATTTATTTTTGAGATTCTGTTAAGAATTAATTAACATAGAGAAATGAACAATTGTTAATGGCTCGTTAATAGAATTTTTTAGAAAAATAGTATTAGATAATAAAAAAGAACGTTTATTTAGAATTAATGCGAAAAGCAGTATATTTGTTACTAATAAAATAAGTTTATAACGAGCTGTTTATTAAACCGATTAGTATATGAATGTGTTGAAGGTTAAGGGAAATGAGTCGGAAAATGAGGTGATTTTGGATGGAGAAAGAGGTATTTTCGAATTTTCCGGACGTTTTTTACCATCGAAAACTCGCGAATACTTTGAGCCTATAATGACTTGGTTAGAGGAATATTGTAAAGCACCTCATCGTAAATCGGTGTTAATTTTCAAGATGGATTATTTTAACACATCATCATCTAAAAAATTTTTAGACATACTTTTACTTTTTCAAGATATTCATTCAAAAGGCTTCGATGTAGAAGTAGAATGGTATCATAGTAAAGATGATGTTGATTTACGAGATGCAGGATTGGGTTATGCCGAATTAGTGGAATTACCGTTTAAATATAAAGAATTTTAAAAATGGGATATTTAAAAATTGAAAGAACAGAAGACACTCCAGAAGTATTATTTGACGGAGAAAATGGTGAACTGTTTATGGCTGGAATTTCATTTCCTGACAATGTTGAACGATTCTACACGCCTATAATGATGTGGCTTGACGAGTATATTCAAACACCATTAGAAATAACCAATGTTATTTTTAAATTCGAATATTTCAACACATCGTCATCAAAAAAAATATATGAAATTTTGGCTTGTTTAGATAAGCTAAAACAAATAGGCAAAACAGTAAATATTAAATGGATGTATGCTGAAGACGACGATGATATTCGTTCGGCTGGTATTAGATATGCAAACATGGTAAATTTTGCTTTTGAGTTTGAGTCTTATTAAGAATTCTTTAAATAAGTCACGTTCATTTTTGAATGACTTTTAAATGAAAATAAAAACAATCATTCTAGTATTAATGGTCTTTTTATATTCTTCGGTGCTTATGGCTCAAGAATTTAAAGGAGGAATATTGTTAGGTTTTTGTGCAAGTCAAATGGATGGCGATAAGCTTAAAGGTTTCAATAAATTTGGTCCAACAGCTGGTATATTTGTAAATAGAAAGTTTACAGAAAAATGGGGTGGCCAATTTGAAATTAGATACAATCAAAAAGGAGCTGCCAATGTTAAAGCCGAAGAAACATATAAAGTAAGGCTCAATTATGTTGAAATACCATTTTTAGCATCATATAATTTTACAAAGTATTTGAAATGTGAATTGGGCTTAGTTCCTTCAATTTTAATAAGTTCGAAAGCTTTGATAGTAACATATGATACGTATCCAAAAATGCAAACATTCGATTTACCGATAGCTTTTGGATTAAACTATTCATTAACAAAAAAAATAGATGTAAATATTCGATATAGTTATTCAACTTTTCCAGTATCGGGATATTATAACAATGCCTTTAATTTTGTTTTATATTATTACATAAAATAGTGCAAAAGAGAAAAATAGTTGTGGCAGTTACAGGTGCAAGTGGAGCAATATATGCTCGATTGCTTTTGCGTGAGCTTCAAAAAAGAGCCGACGTACTTGAAAATTGTGCAATTGTTTTTTCACAAAATGCAACTGATGTTTGGACTTTTGAATTAGGAACAAATCCTCTTGATGAAATTACGTTTCCTCTTTATGAATCGAACGATTTTATGGCTCCATTTGCATCAGGATCTGCTGGTTATGATACGATGATAGTTTGTCCTTGTTCAATGGGAACCTTAGGGCGAATTGCATCGGGAATATCCGATTCTCTTATTACAAGAGCTGCTGATGTAATGCTAAAAGAGCGTAAAAAGCTTGTTTTGGTTGTTCGAGAAACTCCTTACAATCTGATTCATCTTAATAATATGAAAACTGTTGTTGAAGCCGGTGCAATTATTTGTCCAGCCACACCATCGTTTTATAATAAACCCGAAACGATTGAGGAATTAGCTTTAACCGTTGTGCATAGGGTATTGTCATTAATTGATTTTCCTAATGATATGAAAGCTTGGGGAGATATTTAAGAAATTAAAGATGAAGAAAACGACATACATAGCTATTTTACTATCGAGTGTTATCTTGATATTTTCATCTTGTACAAAAGATACAAAGGATACAAGCTCCGATCTTGTTTTAGGTTACGATTATTATCCTACAACACTTAATAAATATGTAATTTATAGTGTGGAAGAAATAGATATTGATGTGGAAATAGGGAAATACGATACAACTCGATATCTGTTGAAAGAAGTTGTTGCTGA
>Ga0302215_10001962_pt1 | contig 14364 bp, 6 predicted proteins | sample II_Fen_N3_1_FD_194580 | JGI IMG/M metagenome (GOLD analysis project Ga0302215, IMG submission 194580) | Peat permafrost microbial communities from Stordalen Mire near Abisko, Sweden - II_Fen_N3_1 | ecosystem: Environmental > Terrestrial > Soil > Wetlands > Permafrost | place: Sweden: Abisko...
TTTATAAAACTGTTTCTTTGCGACGAAGTCACCAAGACACAAAGTTGCACTTCGAAGATTCCGATTTATCGGAAAAGTAAAGAAAAAATTAGTTAAACTTAGTACGTCCATTGACGGATTATTTCCGGATAACTCAGTCCTTTCTAACAAAAAGTATCATTTTTAAATTCTTAGAAATAAGATTAATAATGCGTGTTGAGAACATTCCGTATCCTTCATTAGTTTTATAAAAAGATAAGAATCGAACAAATACGAAACTTTCTTTTAAATTTTACAATAAACAAATAAAATGGAATACAGACAATTAGGAAATTCCGGGCTTAGAGTTCCCGTACTGAGTTTTGGCACAGCAACTTTTGGGGGTGGAAATGATTTTTTTAAAGCCTGGGGGAGTACTCAGGCAGACGAAGCAACCCGATTGGTAAATCTCTGCCTGGATGCAGGGGTCACACTTTTTGATACTGCCAACGGATATTCCAAAGGAGCAGCTGAAGAAATTCTTGGGAAGGCTATTACCGGCTTACGTGACAAGCTGCTGATATCAACAAAGGCTACCTTCCCCATGTCGGAGGCTGTTAATGATTATGGTTCTTCGCGTCTTCACCTGATAAAATCGTGCGAAGACAGCCTGAGAAGGTTGGGTACGGATCATATCGACATTTACCACATGCATGGATTCGACGCCAATACTCCTGTCGAGGAAACCTTAAAAGCCCTGGACAATTTAGTACAAAGTGGCAAGGTACGTTATATTGCCTGTTCCAATTTCTCAGGCTGGCATTTGATGAAGTCCTTATCGGTTTCCGAACGGTATGGATGGTCGAAATACATAGCACACCAGGCATACTACTCGTTGCTGAACCGCGATTTCGAATGGGAACTTATGCCGGTGGGTATCGATCAGGGAGTGGGCACCATTATATGGAGTCCGTTGGCCAGTGGAAAACTAAGCGGGAAATACCGCAGAAGCCTGCCATTCCCACCCGATGCCAGGATAGCCCAGGGAGGAAGTCCGTTGCAGGGCATTCCGGCTGATGACGAGAGACTCTACACGATTGTTGATGTATTGGATGAAATAGCCCATGAAACCGGGAAAACAGTGGCACAGATCTCCCTGAACTGGCTGTTGCAGCGCCCAACGGTTTCAACGATTATTATCGGGGCACGAAATGAAGACCAATTGAAACAAAATCTGGGCGCGACAGGATGGAATCTTACCCTGGAACAGGTAAAAAGACTGGATAAAGCGAGTGAATTACTTCCTGCCTATCCTTACTGGCACCAACGGCAGTTCCCCATGTTAAACACATCCCCTGATCTTTATGGAGAGAGGAAGTAAAACAAAACCGGTTTACTCGTTGATAGTGAGTGGGCCTGTTAAAAAAACCTTACGAGTCCAGAAACTTCTTTTTATATTCATTCGGACTAACACCAAATTCCACTTTAAAATACTTACGGAAGTATTTCGGGTCATTAAAACCAACCTGGAAGGCGACTTCATTGACAAATAACTGACTTTTCTCCAGGAATTCGGCAGCACGTTTCAACCGGATAAACCGGATAAATTCGGAAGGTGTTTTATCCGTCAGCGAGAGTATCTTTTTATAGAAATACACCCGGCTCATTCCCATTTCACGGCACAGGTCCTCTACCAGGAACTCACTGCTGGAGATATTGGCTTCCACCAGTGCTACTGCTTTTTTTACAAATTTCTCATCCATGGAAGTAATCTCTACTTCATTGGTGGTGATATCCACCTTGCTTTTAAACTGTTCACGGGTTTTTTTCTGACGTTCGACAATACGGGACACCTTGAGAGCCAGCATCTCCATATTAAAGGGTTTGGCAATATAATCCTCTGCTCCCGATTCCAGTCCCTTGTATTTATTTTCATCCCCGGCTTTTGCTGTGAGCAATATAATGGGAATGTGCGAAATACGAATATCCTGTTTCACCATGCGGCATAATTCAAACCCATCTATTTTAGGCATCATTACATCGGAGATAATTAAGTCGGGCATTTTATCCAATATTATCTGAAAAGCCATTTCCCCATCTTCGGCATTAAGTATCCGGTAATTATCAGTAAACAGGGCAGAAATAAAGTTACGGAAATCTTCATTATCGTCTACCACCAACATGAGTGGCAGTTTTTTGCGTTGTTCCTCAACAACCGCTTCCTCTTCGGGTGAAGGTATCACAGGGCTTATGCCGGCAGATATATTTTGATTTATTATTTCTTCCTGTACATGTTGTTTTGCCGGGATGGTTAGTGTAAAAATGGATCCTTTTCCTAACTGACTTTCCACTCCAATATCACCCTTATGAAGTTTCACGTATTCACTGACAATATGAAGCCCCACCCCGGTTCCTGTTTGATGTCCGTTTTCAGGATTCTCAACACGATAGAAACGTTCGAAAATGCGTTCCAGGTCTTTGGCCGGAATGCCGATCCCGCTATCGGACAGAGTTATTTTCAGTAACTGTTTGTCCTCGTTAATTTGCTGAATCAGTCCCATAGTGACATCTATTTTTCCACTGTTGGGGGTAAACTTAAAGGCATTGGAAAGCAGGTTTGATATTATTTTACGCATTTTTTCCGGATCAAATTCAATTCTTAATTCGGTCACAGAGGTTGAAAATGAAAAGTTGATTGATTTTTTATTAGCCAGTTCAGTAAATGAATAACAGACATCTTTAATAAAAGCCACAATATCGCCCACTGAAATATTGAGTGAATCTTTCTGGACATCCAGTTTACGGAAATCGAGCAGTTGATTGACCAGTTCGAGTAATCCGTATGCATTGCGTTGAATAATGGAAAGCAGTGATTTCTCTTCTTCCGTTCTTGGATTCTGTAATAATTTTTCAACGGGACTGACAATCAGAGTTAACGGGGTACGGAACTCATGGCTGATATTGGTAAAAAACCGGAATTTCATTTCATCGATCTCATGCAATTGTTTGGCTTCACGAACATGTTGTTCATTTTCAAATTCACGTTTTTGTTTTCGCAAATTAAAATTAACAATGTACCACAGCAACAAAGCACCCAGCATAAAATAAATCACAAATGCCCACCAGCTGAACCAGAAAGGCGGAAGTATGACAATCTCCAGGATAAGTGGTTTTGCACTCCAGACATTGTCGTTATTACTGGCATAAACCACTAACTGATAGGTGCCTTTATTGAGGTTTGAATACGAAGCGGAACCAATTCCATTTGTTGTTTCAATCCAGTCTTCGTCAAAGCCCTTTAGTTTGTAGCGGTACCTGTTCTTTTCGGGATGGATATAACTCATCGCCGAGAAGTTTACTGTGAAGTTTTTTTCATCATAATGCAACTCAATTTTATTCTTATGAACAATGGAAGCATCGAGAATTATTCTGTTTTTAAATTTTCCATCCGGTTGAATTTCTTCGTTTCCAATGATTAGTTCTGTAAACCGGGGTTTTGGAATTATGGTATTGAAAAGAATTTTTTGTGGATCGAATTCAGTGTATCCTTTGGTACATCCAAAAAATATCTTCCCCTGTTTGTTTTTAAACACAGCATTTTGATTAAAAATAGAACTCAACAACCCATCATTTTCATCAAAGGATACCACGTTGTATTCATATTTTTTAGTTTCCGGATTTGTGGTACAATAAATACATGTCAATCCGTTCCTGGTACCCGCCCATATATTTCCACTATTATCTTCGACCAACGATACTACCTGGTCACTTGATAATCCGTTTGTTTTATTGATGTAATTAATGGTGTTATATTCCGGGTTGTAAATATTGATTCCGTTATCAGTAGCAATCCAAAGTTGATTCCGTTTATCCAGCAAGATGTTATACGTAATTAAATCAGATAGTTTGTTTTGTTGATAGCTATTTTTGAATATTGAAGTAATTTTATTTGTAGAAGTATTAAGCACTTTAATCCCGACTGAAGTACATAAATAAATCAGGGAAGAGTCTTTGGAATACATGGATAAAACATAATTCGATGAGAGTTCCCTGGTATTGGAGGTATTATGATGTGTAAAGTTTTTCCTGGATATATCCAGTTCATCTACTCCCCCTCCCAGGGTAGCAATCCAAAGATTTTGTTGATGATCTTCCACCAGACCGTATACGCTTTTATTAGACAGTGAATTGGAATTATTTACGTCAGGTTCATAGTGGATAAACCGGTCCCCGATCATATTATTCAATCCTCCCAGGTAAGTACCAAACCACATGGTTCCTTTTTTATCTTCGAGCATGGATATGACAATGTCAGAAGATATACTTGAATTATTTCCTTTCTGATTCCTGTAAAGGCTGAAACTCCGGGCATCATTATTCCACTTAAGCAGTCCGCTTCCATTGGTACCAATCCAAAGATTTCCGTTATGATCTTCACGAATAATATCACAATCTTTGTTTTCAAGATCCGGATTATTGTAAAAAAACAATGGTGATTTATCAAATTTAAATATTCCGGGATGATAATAGGATGCACCATTCTTATAAGTTCCAACCCACATGATGCCGGTATTATCGTAATACAGGCTAATGGCAGAGTTCTGACTCAGAGAGTTCGGATTTAACGGGTCATTCTTCAGTACGGTAATGTTATACGTATTTTTATCAAAGATATTTACTCCCCCATGATCCGTTGCAATCCATATACACCCTGTATTATCCTGAGCAATATCGCGAACAAAATTAGAGGTAATATATTTATCAGAAGAATAGTGAAATTCAGACTTATCATTTCCGAAAAATATCCATTGCCCTTTGACCATATTAAAACAGAGTGCCCCCTTGTCACCAATCCCCGGATAAACCCATGGAAATCCATCAGCATCAATATAAAGACTTTTATCCAGACTGGAACCAATAGCATTTTCCAGGACATATCTGTTCCGGAAATCGACAGTATTGGTTTTTTCATTCACCCTTTCGAGTAAACCTGATTTGAAAAGCACCCAGAAAAACCCGTGATCAGGACGTATACTGTTAATAGTACCCTTGCTTAGAGAGTTAATATTCGTGGATTGTTTAAAGTGGTATACTCTTTTGGTAGAAATGTCATATTTATAAATGCCATCATTGGCTTTATAAAAATAATAATTTTTTTGATTATCGATTTCAACAAGGGTTGGTATAAAATGAATGCCAAGAGGTGAAATATATTTCACTATATTTCTGTTGAATTTTTCAGTAAGTACATTATAAACTACATAGCCTGAATTTCCCCCTGCTATCCACAGGTTTCCGTTTTTATCTTCCTGAATCCTGGAGATGGCGTTATAGGGTAAACTGGTGGTATCATTCTTAATCGACTTGTAAACTTTAACATGATACCCATCATACCGGTTGAGTCCGAAATTAGTGCCAAACCACATAAACCCCCTACTGTCCTTGAAAATCCTTTCAACCTGATTGTTCGACAATCCATGGGTATTATCCAGACGGGCAAAATTATATGTTTCGGCATGAGCACCGACAGCTAAGGATAGAGCAACCAGTAAGAGGATTTTTTTCATAAAACACGAAAAGATTTGATTTGGACAGACAAATGTATGAAAATATTGGTTCTTTTGGTTATCTAATTAACAAAGTTATCAAATGGCTCCCAATTCAATAACATTTGACCCCCCCGGGTTATCATATGAAACCAACGATAATAACATTCAACCCAATGAGTGTAGTTTCAGGAATGTATATTTGTACAGCCTTAAATGCGGATTTTTATTTCTATTATAAAATATAAAAGTACTATTATAAATCATGATCAGGTATAAATTAATTGTGTTGTTTTTTATTTTTGCAACGTTGGTAGGTTGCAATTGCGCTAATTATCAAAAAATAGCAAATGGTGTTTTAATCACTTTAAAAAAAGGTTCATCAACAGATGTTCAAACCATTTGCCTGCGTGTGGTAAACAATGATATTATTCATGTTACCGCCACTCCCTCCAAAAAGCTTTCTACAACGCCAAGTTTAATTGCAACGCAAGTTCCTCCTACAGGTAATTCCAGCTGGAAGGTATCCAGGGAAAAGAATAATGTAGTTCTTCAGACTTCCACAACAAAAGCCATTGTATCATTAAAAACAGGTGAAATTACATTTACTGACCTGAAAGGAAAAATTATCCTTCAGGAACAACTTGGCGGTGGAAAAACATTTAAGCCGATAAAGGTGGATGGGCATTCAGGGTATACATTCCGTCAGGTATTCGAATCGCCCGATGATGAAGCATTTTATGGCCTGGGACAACATCAGTCCGATGAATTTAATTATAAAGGGAAAAACGAAGTATTGTATCAATACAACACGAAAGTATCAGTACCCTTTATTGTATCAAACAAAAATTACGGAATTCTCTGGGATAATTATTCCCTGACACGGTTCGGTAATCCACTTGAATATTCCAACCTGAATCAGTTTAAACTATTCGATAAAAAAGGAAATGAAGGGGGCCTGACAGCAACCTATCTGATCAATAAAGATCCAAAAAATGTATTTGTCGAAAGGCAGGAAAGTAAAATTGATTACGAAAACCTCGAAACAGTTGCTGATTTTCCAAAAGATTTTCCGTTTAATAATGCTTCTATCAGTTGGGAGGGCCAGATACAACCCAATCAAAGCGGTCTGTATCATTTCATCCTGTATTATGCCGGTTATACAAAGGTTTACCTGGACGACAGCCTGGTAGTGGCTGAAAGGTGGCGTACAGCGTGGAATCCGAACAGTTATAAGTTTACTGCCAATATGAAGGCAGATACAAAACATAAAATAAAAATTGAATGGATGCCCGATGGAGGTGTATCGTATATCAGTTTAAAAGCCCTGAGTCCGGTTCCGGAGAAAGAACAAACCAAATTATCCTTCTGGTCGGAAATGGGCAAACAGCTTGATTACTATTTTATCCGGGGCAACAATCCCGATGCAGTGGTCAGCGGGTATCGTTTTGTAACGGGCAAAGCGCAGGTAATGCCTAAATGGGCCATGGGTTTCTGGCAGAGCCGTGAACGGTATAAAACACAGGATGAATTATTAAGTACCTTACGTGAATTCCGCAAACGTCAGATTCCACTCGACAATATAGTTCAGGACTGGTCATACTGGAATCAGAATGCATGGGGAAGTCATGACTTTGATTTAAAAAGATTCCCGAATCCGGATGCCATGGTAAAAGAGGTACACGACTCGAGTGCACGGATTATGATATCAGTGTGGCCAAAATTTTATACGGGCACTCAACACTTTACCGATTTTGACAAAAACGGTTGGATGTTTAAAAAAGCAATTACCGACAGTGTCAAAGACTGGATTGGCAACGGGTATACAGGTTCGTTTTATGATGCTTACAGTAAAGGGGCGCGTGAAATGTTCTGGAAACAAATGAATGACCATTTATACAGCAAACACTTTGATGCCTGGTGGATGGATGCATCCGAACCGGATATCAATTCGAATTCAAGCATGGCATACCGTAAAAAACTCATGAACCCGACAGCATCAGGTTCATCCACTGAATTTTTCAATGCGTACGGCTTGATGAATGCAAAAGGAATCTACGAAGGTCAACGATCCACCAATAATAACGACCGTGTATTCTTACTTACCCGATCAGGGTTTGCAGGGTCTCAAAAATATGCTGCAGCCATCTGGAGTGGTGATATCGGTACCCGTTGGGAAGATATGAAAGCCCAGATATCTGCCGGATTAAACTTCTCCATTTCGGGCAATCCTTACTGGACCATGGACAATGGTGGTTTTTGTGTTGAAAAACGCTACGAAAAAGCAACGGAAGGTTCGGAAGACCTCAATGAATGGCGTGAACTTAATGTACGCTGGAATCAGTTTGGTGCTTTTGTTCCGTTATTCCGTTCACACGGACAACCTCCTTACCGTGAATTATGGAATATTGCTCCCGATACACATCCAGCCTATAAATCCATGTTGTATTATACCCAACTGCGTTACCGGTTGATGCCATATATTTATACCCTGGCAGGAATGAGTCATTTCAATGATTTTACCATCATGCGCCCTTTGATGATGGACTATCAAAAAGACACAAAGGTACTCAATATAAGCGACCAGTATATGTTTGGGTGCAACCTGATGATTTGTCCGGTTTATGAGTACAAAGCACGGACACGCGAAGTCTACTTTCCTGAAAATGCAGGCTGGTACAGCTTATACGATGGTAAATTCAATCCGGGTGGCAAAAAACAAACCGTTCAGGCACCTTACGACCGCATGCCGATCTATGTTCCGGCAGGCAGTATCATTCCGGTAGGAAAACTGGTACAAAACACCACCAACCCACAGACTGATCTGACTATTTTTGTGTATGCAGGACAAAACGGAACCTTTACCTTATATGAAGACGAAAATGTAAATTACAATTACGAAAAAGGATCATTTAGTTCGATTCAATTTTCATACAACAATTCGGATAAATCACTTAGTATAGGTGAACGGAAAGGCAATTTTACCGGAATGGTCAAAGAACGGAATTTTCAGGTTAAGCTTGTTGATTCACAAAACCCGGGCGGTATTGATATTCCATTTAAGGATATGAAGACCATTCATTATACTGGAGATAAAACCTCCATCTCATTATAAATTTATTACAATTAAATAAAGACAACCAATTATTAACATTAAATTAAAAATGAATTATGAATGAAAATCACGTGATTCAATGCATTCGAAAGGTGACAAAAAACCTTTTAAGCAAGTACGTCGTCTTCGCGGTAATGCTTTGTTCTTTTGGACAGGCTTATGCCCAGTTTGATTTCGGAGGGAAAGTTTCCGGAACTGTATTGTCTGAAACCAATGGTGAACCGCTTATTGGTGTTACTGTAATGGTAAAAGGCACAACCCTTGGAACTGTATCTGATTTGAAAGGTGCATTTAGCATCGAAGTAAAAAAAGGTGATGTTCTAAAATTTTCTTACATCGGATTTACAGGTCAAGAAGTAAAAGTTAGTGGACCCACAGTAGACATTCGATTAAAAGAAGATCAACAATCTTTAGATGAAGTAATCGTTGTGGGCTATGGTGTCCAGAAAAAGAAACTGAATACAGGAGCTACTCTTCAGGTAAAAGGTGACGATCTGGCTAAAATGAACACTACCAACCCTTTGCAGGCTTTGCAGGGTCTGACTCCCGGAGTAAGTATTTCTTCAACATCTGGACAACCAGGATCTGACATAAAAGTAACTATCCGTGGTTTGGGTACAATCGGAAAATCAGGACCTTTGTACATTATAGATGGTATCGAAGGTGATATTGCAAACGTAAATGCATCGGATATTCAATCAATTGACATATTGAAAGATGCTGCATCGGCTGCTATTTATGGTTCTCAGGCTGCCAATGGTGTTGTTCTGGTAACAACTAAGCAAGGTACTAAAGGGAAAGCTCAGTTGTCATTTGACGCATATTATGGAGTTCAGAATGTTGGCAGGAAAGTCCCATTGTTGAACGCTAAGGAATTTAAAATGATTATGGATGAACAGCAGATAAACTCAGGGCTTTCACCGTTTAACTGGGCTTCAAAAGGGGACCTGGCAGATACCGACTGGATGGGTCAAATGATTAAAAAGGATGCTAAAACCCAAAATTACTCCCTGAATATTAATGGAGGTTCTGAAACATCCATCTATTCCATGTCATTAAGTTACAATTCGCAGGAAGGTGTTGTTGGAGGTTCGGCTGTTTCAAATTACGAGCGTTATGGTTTCAGGTTGAACACTGAACACAAATTATACAAAGATGTACTTGTCGTTGGGCAACACTTAAATTTCAATTACATCAATAATGTAGGTATTAATGTTGGAAACCAGTACAATAATACATTGCGTGCCGCATTCAACGTTTCTCCCTTAGTTCCGGTATACAGCAACAATAATGTATATAATAGTCCCTATAATGACACAAGTAAATCCAAATGGAATCAGACAGATGGTAATCCCTACGGTTTAATGATGACAAATACGAATAATCTGAACTCAAATCAAAAACTTTTGGGAGATGTTTATGCTGAACTTCAACCGATAAAGAATCTGAAAATCAAATCTACTTTTGGAATTAACTATTATGCTTCAAACTTCCATGATTTTAAACCGTTATATCAATTTTCAGTTTATGCATACAACACAGATCACGAAACTGTTAACCAGAGAATGAGCAGTGGTAATACAATTACATGGACAAATACAGCCAGTTATGATTTTAAAGTAAATGAAGATCATGCTTTCAATGTTTTAGTCGGGACTGAAGCCGTAAAATTTCAGGGTGTAAGTATGTCAGGAGGAAACTGGAATCTAATACCTCAATTGGATGATTTTAATCATGCGTATTTAGACAATACTACTGGAAAAGCTTATATAGATATGACTGATCCCAAAAACCCAAAAGTTATCGAAACACGTACAGTAGGAGGTGGGCCAGCTACAGATTATAGCCGTCTTTCTTATTTCGGAAGGTTGAGTTATAACTATAAAGAAAAATACATGTTGAACGCGACATTAAGAGCTGATGGATCTTCCAGATTTGCTTCTGGTCACCGTTGGGGTTACTTCCCATCCCTGTCTGCCGGATGGACAATTAATAATGAATCTTTTATGGCCTCTACAACCGACTGGCTTGATCAACTGAAGGTACGTGCAAGCTGGGGACAAGTAGGTAATCAAAACATCCCTGATTTCAAGTATGCTTCATTAATAAGTACGTCAACAGCTGTCAGCAGTGACAATCCTGCAGCTTTTTATGATTTTGGTAATTCAGGCGTCAATACTGCCGGAGCATATCAGGGTCAGTTGTCAAACAAAGCCTTGAAATGGGAAACATCCGAACAAACTGATTTTGGTTTTGATTCCCGTTTCTTGAAAAACCGTTTATCTTTAACCGGAGATTTCTATATTAAAACTACAAAAGACTGGTTGGTACAGGCTCCTGTCCCGGCAACTTCCGGAGCAAAAGCTCCATGGATTAACGGTGGTAGTGTGAAAAATACCGGAGTCGAATTAGCTCTTAGCTGGAATGATAATATCGGTGATTTTAAATATAACATAGGAGTAAATGGAGCTTATAATAAGAATGTTGTTGGAGATATTCCAACCGCTGATGGTATGATACACGGATTCACCAATATGTTATATGCTAACTCTGAAGAATTCTACCGTGCAGAAAACGGTCACCCGGTTGGATATTTCTGGGGATTCCAAACAGATGGAATTTTTCAGAACAAAGCTGATATTGCAGCCTGGAAAGCAGCCAATAATGGGAAAAATGGAATTTTGCAATCGGATGTACAACCGGGTGATGTGAAATACGTTGACCAGAATAAAGATGGTATTATTGATAACAAAGATAAAATTGATTTAGGCAACGGTATGCCTTCTATAACCGGTGGTTTTTCAATTGGCTTTCAATACAAAAACTTTGATTTTAGTGTCAATGCTGCCGGCGCAATAGGTAACAAAATTGTTCAGTCATATGGCCAGATTGGTGCACAATCAAATTACACTACAGAAATTCTGAGCCGCTGGACAGGTGACGGCACATCAAACCGTATTCCGCGAGTGACAGTAAGTAACATTAACTGGCAGTTCTCAGATCTGTATGTTCATGCCGGAGATTATTTAAGAATCAGTAATATTAGCCTTGGCTATGATTTTGCCAAACTTATTCATCTGAAAGCCATTAGCCAGTGCCGCATATATGGTTCTGTACAGAATGCATTTACATTTACCAAGTACAATGGTATGGATCCTGAAGTTGGATATGGTGTAGAAGACTGGGTTTCAGGCGTTGATTTAGGATATTATCCACGTCCTAGAACTATACTGGTTGGAGTAAATCTTAAATTTTAAATATTTTAAATACACATTATTATGAAGAGATTCAAATTAAATATAATCATAGCTGGGGCATTGACCCTCGGTCTTTTTTCGTCATGTTCAGATAGTTTTCTGAATTCAGTACCGAAATCGCAGCTTCTTGATGAAAACTTTTATAAAACCGAATCTGATGCTGAAATGGCATTGGTAGGGTGTTATGATGGTTATCAACTTACAAGTTCCGGATTTCCTATTTATCTGGTTGCTGAAGTGGCTTCTGACGAATGTTTTGGTGGAACCGGAGCGAATGATGGCAGGGGTTATCAAATGATTGACAGGTTGGATAAAAGTCAGTCGACAAAAGACAACGATGTTTTTAATGATACCTGGAAAGCTTATTATACCGGTATTTACCGTTGCAATAATCTGCTGCTAAAACTTCCGGGTATTCCTAAATGGAATTCGAGTAAAGATTCGGTGAATAATATTACAAAAAAACGCATTGAAGGAGAAACACGTTTTTTACGTGCACTTATGTACTTTGATTTGGTTCGTATGTTTGAAAAAGTTCCTTTATTGACAGTGCCATCGACGGAATATATTCCTCAGGTTGATCCATTGGAAACATATAAAGTAATCGTAGCAGACCTGAAATTTGCAGCAGCAAATATTCCTGCTAATGCCTATCCGAAAGCCCAGGCAGCAACAAACGATGGACGTGTAACACGATATGCAGCTGAATCTTTATTGGCCCGTGTATATCTTTTCTATACAGGTTACTATGCTAAAGACGATCTTGGAGTAACAAAACAAGAGGTCCTGGCTGGACTAGAAGATGTAATTGGCAGTAATGAATTCGATCTTTTACCTGATTTTAAAACGCTTTGGCGTGCAGCAAGCTACAGAGTTGATACATTGAAAGGTGTAAAGGATATCGGTGGAAAAGATTCTGTTTATTTAAATAAGGAATTTTACGCCGGAAAGGGAAATAAAGAAGTAGTGTTTGCCCAAAAATTCAACAGTACAACTGATTACAATGGAATGACAGATGGAAACGGTTGGCTCGTAATGATGGGTATGCGTAGTTGTAATTTCTCGCCTTATGGAAAAGGTTGGGGTGGATGTACGGTAAATCCTCAACTTGTAAATGCATATCCTGTAGGAGATGCACGTAAAACGGCTTCAGTGATTGACCTTGTTGGTGAAAAAATCGAAAGTATATTTAATATAGCTGATCAAAAAGAATACACTGGATATTCTGTAAAGAAATATTCACCAACAGCATTGCCTGTTAGAAATGGAGATAATGGTAAACAGACTTCAGACACAGGCGGATCGAAAGATTTCCAGATTTCGCAGGATCAGGATTATGTTCAAATCCGTTACGCCGATGTGCTTTTAATGGCTGCTGAACTTGGTTCTCCTAATGCAATTGCCTATTTTAATAAAGTCCACACACGTGCAGGTTTGACTGCAGCAGCATCTGTCTCACCTGGTGATATTCAGACAGAGCGTCGTTTTGAATTTGCCTTTGAAGGTATCCGTTATTGGGATTTGTTGCGTTCCGGGTTAGACAATGCTGCTAATGCAATTGCAGCTTCAGCACAAACAGTAAGGAGTGCTGGTATACCTGATAATATTACATATGATGTAACTAAAATTAAAGCCACAAGAGGCTTTATGCAGATTCCGAATACTCAGATAACACTTTCAAACGGAACATTGAAACAAAATCAAGGTTGGTAATATTAACTTTAAATGAATGATTATTATGAATAAAATATTTAAATTATTCTCGATATTGTCTCTGGTGACAATTGTATTTTTTTCTTGTGCGCCTGATGCATATCAATTAAAAGCGCCATTGGACAAGAGCGCAGTGAAATTCAGTGTGACCACAGATGCTACAAATCCGAATAAGTTTATCCTCAAGAGTCTTACCCCAAATGCACAGGCTTATTGGGTAACTCCTGTCGGTACATCTGTCAAATTGAATGATACGATTGTTATTCCTTTCCCGGCTAAAAATGATACAATTTTGTACAGTGTTGAAACTCCTGGTGGAATTGTTACTGCAGATCCTCATGTTTTCGATGTAACTACCATCGATGCAGACTATGTGAGCGGTTCAATGTGGACTTACCTCACCGGTGGAATTAACAAATCAAAAACCTGGGTAATGGATTTGGATGCTAATGGTGTAAGCAAATATTTCACGTGTCCATTTTACTTTGCGGGCTTAAATGCTGATGGTTCAGGCTGGGAATGGGATCCTAACTTTGCAGATATCGGTTGGTCCGGAGTTTCAAAGGGCGATTATGGTACCATGACTTTTGATCTGATAGGTAATTCTAATTTCAAATCGGATAATAAGATGTTTCCTGCATTGTCGGGAACCGGTAAATTTATGTTGTTCCCGGGAACAAATCAGTTGATAACATATGGTGCGCAAGTTTTACATGACAGAGCAGAAGGCGATAAAGTTGTCAACTGGTATGCAAAAATGACTATCAAAGCAATT
>Ga0302215_10001963_pt1 | contig 14363 bp, 9 predicted proteins | sample II_Fen_N3_1_FD_194580 | JGI IMG/M metagenome (GOLD analysis project Ga0302215, IMG submission 194580) | Peat permafrost microbial communities from Stordalen Mire near Abisko, Sweden - II_Fen_N3_1 | ecosystem: Environmental > Terrestrial > Soil > Wetlands > Permafrost | place: Sweden: Abisko...
GCTATTACAAAAGAATAGCTGTCAACTAAAATTTCAGTTATAAAATGTATTGTTATAGCATTATTGATTATACTTTTACAACCTGGATTAATTGCAACATTACCAAACAGTCGAAATAAAAAGAACGATTTCCGATTAAAAATATCTTTTCATAAAAATATTGCTCCCTTATTGTAAAAGTATTTCAATGGCAAATCAATGAAGAAGTTAAATTGTAATCCATACAACCTATTTGAGATAAGCAAGAGAACGAAAAAACTGATAAAAACCAATTATTCACAACCTATACTTTTCAAATAACAGGATCAAAAATGATAGAATAGTCAAAAGTAGCTCAAGCTGACAAAAACAAAAAAAAAGAAAAAGGACATATAATCAAAAACCAATGTAAAAGGATATACAATTAAAATTGATCAAGTATTGTCTATATTCAGCTTATACTTCAAAACCTATTAGAAAAGAGTGAATGCCGTGTAGTTTATCCATTATAAACTTAATAGTCGGATGTGATAAGCAATATTTTATACTTGACATAAAACTCTATTAAAAAACACTATCAAATTAGTAATAAAAATCAATACAATTATTATCATAAATCAAATTCAATGAAAAACTTCATTCCAATCAAAATTTGCTTAGCCATTATTCTGATTTTCAATTTAATTTCACTAAGATCACAAACCATAGACAAAGATGTATTTAAGTATATCAATCTGGAATATAAAGGATTGGAAGAAGTAAAAAAACTACACGAAATGGGAAAAGATACTGAAGCTTGTGCTGCCCTGCTAACATATTATAAGAACAGAACTAACATAGTAAATCCGGAATTGGATTTGGCACATATCTGGATCACAAAAGATGAGAAACGTTGGGCAGAAGATGCTTTGGAACACAAATTTTATTCGCATGAAGGATTTAAACCCAGTCTTTTCTATGGCGAAGACATTAACTGGAATTATTGGCCGGTTAAAGACAATGAATTACGCTGGCAATTGCATCGTCAGAAATGGTTTATTCCAATGGGAAAAACTTTCCGTTTAACCGGAGATGAAAAATATGCAAAGGAATGGGTATTTCAATACCTCGACTGGATTAAAAAAAATCCGTTGATTGAAATAAATAAAAATTCTATCAACCCAAATAATGATCAAGCACAGACAGAATTTAATATAGCGGATCTTGAGAATATGACTTATGCCTGGCGTCAACTAGAAGAGAGTGAACGCCTGCAAAATCATTATTCATATTTTCAGCTGTTCAACATTTCAAAGTATTTTACAGCAGAGTTTTTCAGTTTGTTTATGGGGAATATTTATAGACATGCGAATCACCTTATTCATAACTTTTCACAAGATGGAAATCACCTTTTGTTCGAGGCCCAACGGTTGTTATATGCAGGGATATTGTTTCCTGAATTTAAAGATGCTCCTACGTGGAGAAAATTATCAATTGATATTCTAAACAAACAAATGGGCATCCAGATTTTGGACGATGGAATGCAGTTTGAGCTCGATCCAAAGTACCATATGGCTATGATCTATACATTTTGCCAAGCCCTGACTATCGCTGAAATCAATGGTTATCAGGCAGAATTTCCTCAAAAATACAAAGGGACTATTGAAAAAATGATTGAGGTATATTATGGGTTTCTACTCCCCGATTTATCGATACCTATGTTTAGCGATACACATGAAATGAATGGATCAAATGCAATTGGCAATTTAAAAAACTTTGCTAAAGTATTTCCTAACAATCAACAAATCCGTTTTTTTGTCACCGGGGGAAAAGAGGGTGTAGCACCGGAATCGGCTTTGATTGCAATGAAAACATCGGGTTTTTATTCCTTTCGCAGCAGTTGGGATAAAAATGCAACAGGTATGGTGTACAAGGGAGGACCGGCTGGTGGTTGGCATTGTCAGTTGGATAATGGAACTTTTAACATAATGGTCAAAGGTCGTAATTTCTTCCCGGATGCCGGTTCTTATTCGTATGGTGGAGATGAGAAAGTGATGAAATTACGTGATTGGTTTCGTCAGACAAAAGTACATAATACCCTAACATTGAATGATGCCAATCTTGAAAAAGCTGACACCAAATGTCTTATGTGGAAAACTGATGGCAATGCAGATATCCTGGTAACGGAAAACCCAAGTTATAAAGAACTTAAACACCGTCGGTCTGTATTTTTTGTTGATAAGAAATTTTTTGTAGTCGTGGATGAAGCAATTGGATCTGCAAACGGAAATGTTGGAATTCACTACCAAATGTGTGAAGGTGATATTTCATTGAATTTGGCAGGACAAAAAGCATTTACCAACTTCGAAGATGGCAATAATATGATTGTGAAAACATTTTCGGAGCAAAAACAAATAATGCTTGAAGAAGAAGGATGGGTTTCTTATCAATCAAAGGAAAAAAAGGCTCGCAAAGCATTTGCTTTCAATGTTGACAAACAAACCGACAAGCCGGTTCGCTTCATTACTGTAATTTTGCCGGTAGAAAATGCTCAGAAATCCCCTGATATCAAAGCAGTTTTTGGTAATTCATTTGACGAAAAAGGATTGAAAGTTTCAGTGAAGATAGGAAAACAAAACTATAAATTGAATTATCAACTTTAAAAAACCAAAAACCAGTATGGAATATAAGTTGTATCCCAACACTGGTAATCTTCAATTCTTTGACCGAAAGCAAATTTTAATGTTTTTTCCTTCAATAAGTCAAAAAGGATAAAATGTTAGCCGATTATTGAAAGAGTATTTAAACTTATACGTGCTACTTTTATCCAATCAATTGGCAAATAAATATCAAAAAAAAATTATGAGTAAAAAGAGTACATTCGTAGCACTGTTTATAATCCTGTTTCAATCAGGATTAATGGCGACTGAACGAAACATCAAAACTGAACAAAATCATTTATCAGGTAATAACATTTTTTCAGCAGTGAATATTAAACCATTAATGGAAAAAGTATTTCAATGGCAAATCAATCATCCAATAGTTAGTAATGAACAAGTAGAAAATCAATGGGCCCGATCGACTTTTTATTCAGGAGTAATGTACGCTTTTCAAACTACGGGAGATAATTCGTATCTTGACCAAACAATAAAATGGGGAAATAGCTGGAATTGGAAAAGAGGAGTTCGATACCGACATGCAGATGACTTAGTATGTGGACATGCTTATCTGGATGCATATTCTATTAAGAAAGATCCAATCATGTTAAAAGGAATAAAATCTGCAATTGACAGTTTGATTGCAGATCCTAAAACGGGACGTGAAGACTGGTGGTGGTGCGATGCTCTTTTTATGGCTCCACCGGTATTGGTACGATTAGGTAGTTTAACAAACAATGAAAAATATTTTAGCTATTTAGACAAAATGTATTGGGATGCTACTGATTATCTTTACAGTCCTTCAGATAGCTTGTTCTTCAGAGATAAAAGTTTTTTTAATGCCAAAACAAAAAACGGAAGTAAAATTTTTTGGTCACGGGGAAACGCATGGGTAATAGGCGGTTTAACTCAAATGCTTGACATGATGCCAAAAAACGAACCCACTCGATCAAAATACTTAGCATTATATAAGAAAATAGTTTATAAAATAGCTGCTTTACAACAACCCGATGGTTTATGGCGTGCCAGTCTCCTTGACCCCCTTCAAATTCCGGCAAAGGAAACAAGTGGAAGTACCTTCTTCACGTATGCAATGGCATGGGGTGTTAATAATGGAATTCTTCAAGAAAAAATATATGCACCAAAAATAAAAAAAGCATGGACATCGATTGTGCAATGTATCAATGAAGAAGGAAAATTAGGGTATGTACAACCTATCGGAGCTATGCCCGAGAACGTACTGGCAGAAGATAATCAAGAATACGCCAGTGGTGCTTTTCTAATGGCAGGATCAGAAATGATTAAAATGTCGAAAATAATTTCTATTGAGAATCATAAGGTAACAAAGAAATTGAATGTCCAAACCAGGACCGTAGTAAAAGAAGATTCAACATTAAAAAACATTACAAAATTAGTGATAAAATAAATCAATACATCAATTACCATAAATTAAAAAAAAATGAGAAAATCAAAATTTTATTTTAGTATCCTATTATGTTTTACTTTATTGCTAGGATGCAAGTCTGAAAATGACATTAATGTTTTACCCCCATCAAACCTTCGAAGTATTAATAGTTTTAATCTTTACCTCTTCAACAATCCACTTAAATTGTTTTCAAGTGTATACGGTACAATCGATGAGACGAACAAAATTATTACATTAAAATTTACTCCAGGTTCTTATCCGAACTTAGATTCTTTACGGTCTATAAAGCCGCAGATTTATGTAGCACCTTGGGCGACTTCTAGTCCTAACAACCTGGAATATGTTGATTTAAGGCCAGATACCGTAGAGTATACCGTAACAGCGCAAAGTGGTAAAAAAGCAGTTTATGCGGTAGTAAAAAAATTCAATTAATTTTCACTAAAAGTTAAATCAAAGAAACACAATGAGAATTATCACACAAAACAAATCAAAATTGTGTCTGGTAGCATTTCTTCTATTCATTGGAACAAATCTATTTGCACAGAAAATTACTATTACCGGAAATGTTTCGGATTTGGAAGGTCCGATGCAGAGTGTTAATATTGCTGAATTAAATTCGTCAACACGTTCAATTACTGATGGAAATGGTAAATTCAGCATTCAAGCCGATCCGAATGGTTCTCTGGTTATATCTTTCATTGGATATGAAAGCCAAACTGTTAAGCTTAATGGTAAAACAACTATTAAGGTCGTATTGAATGAAAGTCTTCAAAATTTGGATGAAGTAGTAGTAGTAGGTTATGGTACAATGAAAAAGCGTGATATAACCGGGTCTATAAGTTCAATAAGTGCAAAAGAACTGGAAGCGAGTCGGCCGGTAAATCTGGCAGATGCATTACAAGGCAAAATAGCCGGTCTTGATATCATGACAAGCTCTGAACCAGGAGCAAATTCCAGTTATCGAATTCGAGGCACATCCACCCTTAGCGATGGAGGCTCAAATCCACTTTTTATTGTTGATGGAATGGAAGTACAAAATATCAATAATATTAATCCACGAGACATTGCATCTGTTGAAGTACTAAAAGATGCTGCATCCACCGCAATTTATGGTTCAAAATCAGCCAATGGAGTTATACTTATTACTACTAAAGAGGGAAATTCAACTAAAGCTAAAGTATCACTCAGTTATTCACTGAAACAATCGCAAATTTCAAAACTGATGCCACAGATGAATCGACTTCAAGGGGTTCATTATGAACAGTTGCGCAACTACCTGAGTGGTAACTACTGGATTCCGAACAGGGATTCACTTAATCCTTCCTTTACAGCCGATAATTTTTATCAGTCCATGTTGTTTCATAAAGCTTACTCCAACCAAATAGATGCCAGTATTTCAGGAGCTGACAAAAGAATTAAATATTTTATTAGTGCCGGCTACGTAAATGAACAGGGAATTCAGATTAATACCTACAACAATCGTATGACAACGCGTATTAATGTGGATTATAAAGGGAATGATAAATTAACAGTCGGAAGTCGTGTTGCTTTGACGGCTACGAATCAACGACAAGCATCCTGGGGATCGCGGGCCCAAATGTTGCAACGGCCTGCCAATTTTAGTGTTTACGAACCAGATGGATCTTATACACCGGTTTTAGCTAACAGACCGAATCCGGTAGCCGTAAATATGTTAGGTCCTAATGATTACAAAAATTATAATTTGAATCTAAACGAATATGTTGAATATAGGTTTATTCCAGCCTTATCTTTTAAATCATCTATTTCAGGAACTTTATATCAAAGCAATATGAATTATTTTGCCCCGGCCATACTCGATCAGGCACTCAGGGCAAAGTCTACCAACTCAAACAGAACTGATGTCTCCTGGACACAAGAAAATGTTTTGAATTATTGGAAAAAGATAAATAATGCTCATGAAATTGGGGCAATGGGAGGATTCAGTTTACAGGAAAATGCAACCGATAACACGCAACTTAATGTAACGGACAATATTACCGGAAGTATCCCTACTTCAAATGCTTATGGCGGGGTTGTTATGGGGCAAACTTATTCAACCTGGACAGGTAACAAGATGGCTTCTTTCTTTGGACGGGGATCTTATAGCTACAAAAGCCGATACTTATTTAATACTAATATTCGTTATGATGGATCGTCTCGTTTCGGGGCAAATACGCGTTGGGGATTATTCCCTTCCGCATCTTCGGGATGGCGTTTTACGGATGAATCGTTTATGAAATGGAGTAAAAAAATATTGAAAGATGCCAAATTAAGGGTAAGTTGGGGAGTTACCGGAAATCAATGGACCGGTGATTTTGCTTCCCAAGGCTTGTATGGTACCAGTACTTATGCTGATTATATGGGTTTGTCACCGTCCCAGCTTAGCAACCCAAATTTAGGGTGGGAACAGACAGAGCAATATAATACCGGACTAGATTTAATATTTTTTGATGGTAGGTTAAAGTTGACAGCTGATTATTACAAAAAAATGACCTCGAATGTATTATATCAGGTGAGCATTCCTCAAACTACCGGATTCAAAACTTTATATAAAAATATAGGAAGTGTTAATAATAATGGTTTTGAATTGGCGATAAATTCCACTAATATCCGGACAAAAAACTTTCAATGGAACTCATCTTTAAATTTCGCATTTAATAGAAACGTAATTGCCTCTATACCAGAAGGAGGACAACAGTTTATTAATAATGTTTTTATAATAGATAAAGGCTATGCTGTAGGTACAATGTATGGTTGGAAACGAGAAGCTATTTTTGCTTATAATCAATCCAACGCTTTCACATCTGACTGGAAACAACTGACTCCCATTTTTGATAAGAAAGATCGCTTTCAGGGATATCAACTGAATGGCGAAGCATACACAGGCGAAATAAAACAATTGCGTAATGGTTCTTCGATAGGAGCGATATATAAAGGAGGTGATGTCATGTGGGATGATATCAATCAGGATGGGGTGATTGACGCTAAAGACAGACAAGTGCTGGGTTGTGGTCAACCGGATGTTACCGGGGGCTTGTGGACCGAATTTAAGTATAAAAATTTTAGCTTATCGGCATTTTTCTCCTTTGCATTGGGCGGGCAAGTATTTAACGAAACAGAATTCCAAAATTCCAACCAATATTGGTCACCGGTAACTCGACCCAGTCCAGTTGTTTTAGCACATTCCTGGATGGCTCCCGGCGATATTGCCCTCTACCCAAGCCCGGCAAATACTGCAACGTTGGATAATACCCGTGAAGCAAGCGATTTATGGATTCAGGATGGATCATATATCCGTTTAAAGAATATCCGATTAGGATATTCCTTACCTAAAACTCTGACTAAAACAATCGGAATAGAATCTATGGATGTATTTGTCCTACTCCAAAACTTCATTACCTGGAGTAATTATTCCGGATTCGATCCTGAATTTCCAAGTGGCGGATTATCGGTTGGGTATGACTATAATTCCTATCCCAAATCCAAAGACATATTATTTGGAATCAATCTTAATTTCTAAAAAATAAAAGTACAATGACAATGAAAAAAACAATAACAAAAATATGCATATTACTCCTGTCTGTATTTGCATTTAGTTCTTGCTTAAATGATTTTTTAAATGTTCAACCGGTTAGCCAAACCAATTCGGACAAGTTTTGGAAAACGTCAGGGGATGCAACTGCAGCCTTTACATCCATTTATGCTGACCTTCAGAATAATTTTAAAACACAACAGGGCTTAAGCTATATCGGTTGGTATGAAATGCGGTCGGACAACTTCTACGGAAATCCAAATTCGGGAGCTTATTATTACAGTGATATAAATAAAAACCAATTGACAGCTACGCATCCTGATGCAGACTGGAATATCTGGTATAAATCAATTGGGACAGCCAATTATGCCATATACTATATACCTGGCATGACGGGCATGACTGATATAGTTCATAATAATTTGTTAGCAGAAGCTTATTTCTTAAGAGCCTATTGCTATTTTAATATTATCCGTATCTGGGGGAATGCGCCTATGGTAACTAAACCTTCTTTGAGTATAGTTGATGTTACAAAACCAACAAGAGATTCAAGCAAACTAATCATGGACTCTGTGATAGTAAAGGACATTAATAAAGCTTTGACATTAGTCGATGTGAGCAAAGCTGACGTTTACCGCTTTAACGTTGGTGCACTTTATTCATTGGCAACCGATGTGGCTATGTGGAATCATGATTATGCGAATGCAGTATATTATTCCGGCTTGTTGCTTTATACTTCTCCCACTCAAACCAGATATTCATTAGTTAGTGGAGATAATTTCAATACAGTGGTTTCAATAGCAACTACCTCCGAAAATATCTGGACACTGAAATGGTCATATCAAAATAATGGTTATAATCCTATCGTTCAGTCACTCACCTCTTCATATACGCTTACTGCGAAACCTTTGGTAGATAAGTGGAAGAGCTCTGGTTGGAATAAGGATAAACGACGTTATCAGACTATAGATACTTTAAACGCTTCTTACCCATCGAATCATTTAACAGCTATAAATAATAATAATGCCATGTGGAAATATCAACCTGTGACCCGATTACCCCAGAACACGAACGAAAAATATATTCCACTATATCGCCTGGCTGACATTATCTTGTTACGAGCTGAGGCATTGAACAAACAGGGTCGTTTTGCAGATGCATTGACAGAATTGAATAAGATCAGGACAAGAGCAGGATTATTTTCAAGAAAAGAGGCTGATTATGTATCGAAAACAGATAAAACCCTCGCGATTGAAACTGACATCCTGGATGAACGTCAATTTGAGTTATTGGGTGAAGGTAAGCGTTGGTTTGACCTCGTGCGTACCGGGCGTGCCATATCCACCATGAACAGCTATTTTGAAACTTATCTGAAATTATATGGTGTTACCAACTATACTACTTTTACGGATTCCTGGCAGCTTTATTGGCCGGTATTGCAAAATAATATTATTCAAAATGGAAATTTAGTACAAACAGGATTGTATTAAGAATACCCCTAACCCCTAAAGGGGGAAAATAAATCCAAACAGAGAAATTGTCACATATATCAAAATTAAAAAATAAACAGCATGATAAAAATAAAGAACATAGGCTTAGCAATCATTTGTTTTTGCCTGACAGTTATAGGATTTACTTCCTGTAATATAGCGGGACTGAATGTACAACAAGATTATAAATATATTCAGAGCCCCATTAATTTAAAAATGAATATGACAGCGTATCAATTTATCGAAAGCCGAAAGAATTTAGATATGTCGACCTTATACGAAGCCATTAACAGAGTTGGATACCGGGATTCATTCGAAGTCAAAAACCGGACGTACATCGTTTTGACCGATCAGGCATTTAGTAGCTATCTGACTTCCCAAAAATATTCGGCTCTAAAATATATGTCGAATGCAACTATTACGAAGTTACTGAATCAATATATTATTATTGGGATGTATACTTCATTGAACCTGACTACAGTTCCTACTAAGGTTCAGACATTAGACCCTACCGTACAACTTTCGATATATCTTAATGCGGTGACTATAGATAATAGTGATAAGTACCAGGTTTATTTTAATAAGTGGGGGACTACAGGCACCCAACATTATATTGTAACGTCAAACTTACAACCTACCAATGGGATTATACATGTTACGGATTCATGGTTGTAACATATTATATACAAATTTAAGGACATATAATTCAACTACATATAGTTGAATTATATGAATTTTAATTATCTAAAACCAAAATGTAATAACAATAAATTAATCATTCTAAAAACTAAATTTTATGAAAAAACTAGTTACACTGATGCTCTGCATCACATTATTTGCCACAATGGCAAGTGCAAAAACAATCTATGTCAATGCCGCAATCGGTAGTGACTCAAACACAGGTTTAACCTGGGCAACTGCTCTTCAATCAATTCCGTATGCAGAAACCGTGGCTGTTGATTTCGATAATATCTGGATTGCCGCAGGGACTTATGCCATTCCCGGAACCAGTACTTTTAATCAAGTTGATAAAAGAGGAATGTATGGTGGTTTTCTGGGAAACGAAACCGCACTGTCTGCACGTCCTAAATCCGATCTGGATGGAAATGGCATCGTGGAACCGTGGGAGTTTACAAATGCCACCGTGCTGACATTTAATGTGACTGATATGAGTGCTATAACTTTTACAGGTGCAGCTTTCGATGGTTTTACACTCTCGGCTACAGCCACTTTCAATAACAGCCAAACGGCTTGCGTATATACAATGAGTGACTGGACAACAAACTTCGCCAATAACACGATAAAAAACAACAATCTGACATTTAGCGCGAATACTGCCTCTGGAGGGTATTATCCTTTTTTTAAGGCAGCGGGAATCGTGAACAATTGTCTGTTTGAAAAAAATACAATAACCGTAAATGCCTCACAACTTGGTTATATTGCTCCTTTTATTACGGTCAATCCGTCCTATCACCCGACCATGGGAACAAAATTTTTAAACAGTGTTATTAGAAACAATAAAGTAACAGTTGATTTTACTACGGCTGCATCAGGAACTCAAAGTTATGCTGCCCGTGCTTTGATTATGAATGTTCAGGGAGGCATGAACCCAACTACAGCAACAGCCAATACCGGGGGGCTGTGTACCACCGTTGCAAATTGTGTGATTACTAATAACGAGATGATTTATATTCAGGGAGTAGCTGCCTCAAATAATCTATCTGATGCTGCGGTTATAGTTACAGGTACCTCAGCAAGTTATAATGGTACCAAACAACCAACCACCGATTCTATCATAAATTGTACAATTGCCAACAACAAGGGCAACAAAACAAATAACTGCGGTATATATTTAATGTCAGATGCCACATCTTATCATTATGTCATCAATAATGTATTCTATAACAATCAAAGAGCGTGGAACGGAACCAGCTATTCAGTAAGCAATATGGGCCAAAATAATGCTTTGAATGCCGGTTTAATAAGCAATAATTTTACAGATGGTGGCGGACTAACCAATACGACCGGCCAGATTGTGAATCAGGATAATACATTGGGAACAGGATCTAACTTGCCTTATTTTAAAACTCCGACAACAACATTTGGAAATACGACTGATGGTTCTACCGAATTATCAAACTGGAAATTAAATGCTGGTTCATATCTAATAGGGAAGGGAATTGTCACCTCTCGTTTGAAGGACAAAGCCGGTGTTGCTTTTGCATCACCACGTGCAGTAGGAGCTTACGAATACAGTAGTATAAATGGAATTTCAGAGGTAAAAAACACATTGGATTTAGTTTATACATTTAACGGTAATGTTGTGTCAAGAACCGAAGGCAAAATTCAAATAGTAAATACAACAGGTATGAACGTTTGGAGTGGTAAAGTTATAAAGGGACAAACTATCGGTTTGAATGCAGGTGCATATGTTGTTCTTCTGGTAACAGAAAAAGGAACATCAGTTCAAAAAATAATACTTTAATATTATACTTAATCAAGAGGAACTCTATTAACTGGACTCCTCTTGATTAATAAAAGTCTACTCTCGAGGTATAAAAACAAATATTAACCAATAAATAAATTACTATACTAATTAAAATCTTATGAAAAAACTAATTACATTACTACTTAGTATCTCAGTATTTGTCACAATGTCAAGTGCAAAAACGGTTTATGTTAAAGCCACAACCGGAAATGATTCTAATTCAGGCTTAACCTGGGAAACAGCTGTTAAATCTATTCCGTATGCATTAACCGTTGCTTCCACAAGTGGCGATAATCTTTGGATTGCCGGAGGAACTTATATTATTCCGGGGACAAGCACCTTTACTCAGGGAAATGCAACTGGTATGTATGGCGGTTTTTCTGGGAATGAAACAACCCTTTCGGCACGTCCAACATCCGATTTGGATGGAAATGGTATTGTGGAACCATGGGAATTTACAAACGCAACCATGCTAACCTTTAATGTCACAGATAAATCTGCAATTACTTTTACAGGTGCAGCTTTCAATGGTTTTACACTTTCGGCCACAGCTACCATGAATGACAATCAAACAGTTTGTGTTTATGGAATGAATGACTGGACTAACTTTGTCAATAACACAGTAAAAAATAATAACCTGACATTTAGCGTGAATACCGACCATGGAGGATATTATCCTTTTTTCAAAGCATCAGGAACTGTCAATAATTGCTTATTCGAAAAAAATAAAATAACAGTTAATGCCTCACAGTTTGCGTATATATGCCCTTTTATTACAGTCAATCCGTCTTATCACAGCAATATGGGAACCAAGTTCTTGAATAGTATTATCCGAAATAATACAGTTACAGTTGATTATTCAACGGCAGCTTCCGGAACTAACAGCTATGGTGCACGCGCTTTGATTATGAATGTTCAGGGAGGAATGAACCCAACAGCTGCAATCGGCAATAAAGGAGGATTAGCAACCACCGTCGCAAATTGTATTATTCACAATAACGAGATGATTTATATTCCGGGAGATGCTGCAGGTCAATTATATGATGCTGCCACTCTAGTTATGGGAGCTTCATTAAGCTATTGGGATGGAAACGCGAATGTAAAACAGCCAACTACTGATTCCATTATTAATTGTACAGTTGCCAATAATAAGGGAATTAGGATGAATAACTGTGGAATAAACATAATGTCTGATGCCACTTCTTATCATTATATTATAAATAATGTATTCTATAACAATCAAAGTGCAACAAAGGAGACAAACTTTAAGGTAAGTAATATGGCTCAAAACAACAGTCAAAATGCCGGTTTAATCAGTAATAATTTTACAGATGGTGGTGGATTATCGAATAGTTCCAAACAGGTTGTTAAACAAGATAACACACTTGGAACAGGTACTAATTTGCCTAATTTCAAAAGTCCAACAATTACAGTCGGGAATACAACAGACCATTCTTCCGAAGTTTCTAATTGGACACTGACAACAGGATCTTATTTAATTGGAAAAGGAATTATAACAACCCGATCATCCGACAAAATCGGTGCTACTTTTGTTATACCGCGTGCAATTGGGGCATTTGAATACAATGGATTAAAGTAATTTCAGAGGTAACAAGCATTTAAAAACGGCCATCTAAAATCTCAACAACCATTAGAGGTTCTAGCAATAGAACTTCCATTGGTAGGTATTAAAATGAAATCTACTTTTGAGACAAATAACAATTCATTAATAATAAATTAATCAATCTAAAAAATTAAAAAACTTTATGAAAAAACTAGTTACACTGATGCTCTGCATCACATTATTTACTCTGATGGTAAATTCAAAAACAGTCTATGTCAACTCTTCAACCGGAAGTGACTCAAACACAGGTTTAACATGGGCAACTGCTCTTCAATCCATCCCGTATGCTTTAACCGTGGCTTCCACGAGCGGTGATAATCTCTGGATTGCCGGAGGAACCTATGCTATTCCAGGAACCAGTACATTTACACAAGGAAATACAAATATGTACGGTGGCTTTTCAGGAAATGAAGCTTACTTGTCATCACGTCCCAAATCCGATTTAGATGGAAATGGAATAGTGGAACTGTGGGAATTTACAAACGCCACCGTGCTCACTTTTAATGTGACTGATATGAGTGCAATTACTTATACTGGTGCAGCTTTTGATGGTTTTACATTATCTGCCACAGCCACTTTCAATAACAATCAAAACGCAGTTGTTTATGCAATGACTGTGTGGACATGGGGTTTCGCCAATAACACGATAAAAAACAATAACCTGACGTTTAGTGCGAATACAGCCTCTGGCGGATATTACCCATTTTTTAGAGCATATGGAACTGTAAATAATTGCTTGTTCGAAAAAAATACGGTAACGGTGAATGCTTCTCAATTTGCATATATCAATCCTTTTATTTGTGTCAATTCTTCATACAACATCACAATAGGTACCAAATTCTTAAACAGTGTTATTAGAAACAATAAAGTTACAGTGGATTATTCAACAGCTGCATCAGGAACTAACACTTATGGCGTTCGTGGTTTGATTATGAGTGTTGCCGGAGGTATGAATCCAACTACTGCAACCGCTAATACAGGAGGTTTACCAACCACCGTTGCAAATTGTGTGATCACTAACAACGAGATGGTTTTTATTCCGGGAGTAGCCTCAAGTCCTTTGTCTGATGGTGCTGTAATTGGTTTGAATACTGCAGGAAGCTATAATAGTATTAAACAGCCAACCACCGACTCTATCATAAACTGCACTGTGGCGAACAATAAAGG
>Ga0302215_10001964_pt1 | contig 14361 bp, 9 predicted proteins | sample II_Fen_N3_1_FD_194580 | JGI IMG/M metagenome (GOLD analysis project Ga0302215, IMG submission 194580) | Peat permafrost microbial communities from Stordalen Mire near Abisko, Sweden - II_Fen_N3_1 | ecosystem: Environmental > Terrestrial > Soil > Wetlands > Permafrost | place: Sweden: Abisko...
TTAGCTGCTCCGATTACAGGCATGATAATTCAACCGATAATTGGTCATTATTCAGATCATACTTGGACAAAGCTTGGTCGTCGCCGCCCATTTTTTCTCGTTGGAGCTATTCTGGCTGCTGTTGCATTGATATTAATGCCCAATGCGGGAGTCTTTGCTAGTGTATTGCCAGCCATGTTTATTGGTGCTGGTTTTTTGATGATTATGGATGCCTCATTTAATGTGGCTATGGAACCTTTCAGAGCGTTAGTAGCTGATATGTTACCTGTTGATCAGAGCACATTGGGTTTTTCCATCCAGACTTTTTTGATTGGAATCGGTGCAGTGATTGGTTCCTGGTTGCCTTACGTTTTGGCGGAATGGGTTGGAATTTCGAAAGTTGCAACAAATGGTGGAATCCCCGATAATGTTGTTTATTCATTTTATATTGGTGCAGCTGTAATGATAGTTACAATTCTTTGGACTGTTTTCACAACAAAAGAATATTCGCCTGAAGAAATGTCACTCTTTAATCCCAACATTGAAGTTGTACCTGAAGAAACAATTCGGTTCTCCAATATCTTTCGTGATATAGCTGCAATGCCTAAAACAATGAAACAGTTGGGCTTAGTACAGTTTTTTACCTGGATTGCTTTGTTCGGAATGTGGGTTTTCACAACTCCTGCTGTAGCACAACATGTTTATGGACTTGCTGTTGGTGACACACATTCAATGAAATATCAGGAAGCCGGTAACTGGGTTGGAATTATTTTTGGAGTTTATAATGCAGTTGCAATGGTTTATGCTTTGCTTTTGCCGGTGATAGCTCATAAAATTGGTAGGAAACTGACTCACAGCATATCATTAACAGCCGGGGCAATCGGTTTGTTGTCCATTTATTTTATTACAACTCCTACAACATTGATTTTTTCCATGATTGGGATTGGCATGGCTTGGGGAAGTATTTTATCAATGCCCTACGCCATTTTAGCCCCTGCACTTCCTATTCGCAAAATGGGAATTTATATGGGAATTTTCAATATTTTCATTACAGTTCCACAAATTATAAATGGATTATTTGGAGGAATGATTGTAAAAAGATTGTTTGATTCTCAGGCAATTTATGCATTAATTATATCGGGTTGTTTTCTACTTCTGGCTGCAATAAGTGTTTTATGGGTTGAAGATAAAATTCAAATTAACCATAAACATGAAAGAATTTAGATTGCTTAATAAAACTATTATATATTATGATTAATTATAATCAAATAGATCCATGGTGCATCGTTGAAGAAGGGTTTAAACCCGAGAGTCAGCTTACCTCCGAAAAGGTACTAAGTCTGGGGAATGGTCATATGTATAATGATACTCACTTTGAGGAGTATTATTCGAAAGATAGCGAAATAGTATCTTATGTGTCGGGGGTTACGAAATTTGTAGAATTAAAAGATGAATTTGCCGACCAACTTTCAAATCTTCCCAATTGGTTGTCGCTACATGTTAGGTTAAATGCTGAAATGCTTGATTTAGCCCGTTGTGAGGTTATAAATTATCGTCGGGTACTGAATATGCAACAAGGCTTTTTGGAAAGGACGTTCGAAGTAAAAACATCTGCCGGATATCACATTGAAGTGTCTGTTCAACGGTTTCTTAGTTTGGCTCAATCGGAAGTAGGTTCTATCAAATACGTTTTGAAATCATTGAATTTTGAAGGTCGTATTGCTTTTGTGCCTGTAATTGATGGTGATTTCAATCCTACCAATGCTGAACCTCAATGGAATGTGTTGCAATCCAGAACCCAACAGGATGTTGCTCATTTATGGATTCAAACCCGTAGAACCAATTTTCAGATTTGTTCGGCTATGACCTATGAATTGTTTAAGAATAATGCTCCGGTAAAATCTAACGCAACTAAAATTGAGAAACAAAAAGTTGCCGGTTTTTCTGTTGGTGCCGATGTAAAAACCGGAGATACAATTTGTATTTATAAGTATTTCTCTGTCCTAAGTTCATTGGACCACGCCTATCAAGATCTCACCTCGAAATCTTGTGAGTTGGCACTTAAATCAAAACATAGCGGGTGGAATTATCTTTTTGCCGAACACAGCCTTGCATGGGCTCAGAAATGGGAATCATCAGCGATTAATATAGATGGCGATTTGGAAGCATTACAAGCGGCAAGGTATACACTATTTTATCAAAATCAGCTTGTAGTTAAGATTCCAACTACAAGCTCGGGGGTGTTTTAAATTATTTCATTAATGTTTTTTTACTATATGAGAAAATACATTCTTCTAACTCTGATAGTTTTTACCGGGTTTCAACTCAATGCCAAAACTCAGCCATGGACTCAACGCATTGAACCAACTTTTTGGTGGACAGATATGCATCAATCCGAATTCCAACTGATGCTTTATGGCGCAGATTTGAAGTCGGCCGAGATTACAATTAATTACCCCGGTGTGACTATCATTCGCAAAAGCGAAACGGATAATCCAAACTATGCTTTTCTGTACCTCAATGTAGCAAAAGGAATATTGCCCGGCAAGTTTAATATTGAACTAAAAAAAGGAAATAAGAAGCAAGTAGTTGTATATGAGCTTAAAAAACGCCGTGAAGGTTCTGCCTTAAGAAAAAGTTTTACCGAAGCTGATGCAGTTTATTTGCTTATGCCTGATAGATTCGCAAATGGAAATCCGCAAAATGATTCCGTTGCAGGTTACAATCAGGGTGTTCATCGTGAGATTCCAGGTGCACGACATGGTGGTGATATAGACGGAATTATTTCTAAAATTCCATATTTGGCCGATTTGGGAGTAACTACATTATGGACAACACCACTCTTAGATAACAACGATACAAACTATTCCTACCATCATTACGGCTGTTCCGATTATTATAAAATTGATCCACGCTTTGGAAAGAATGATGATTATTTGAGACTTTCCAATGTTTGTCATTCTAACGGGTTGAAATTGATTATTGATGTAATTCCGAATCATTGCGGTTCGTCCCATTGGTGGATGAATGATTTGCCTTCAATAGATTGGTTTAATACCTGGCCAACATATACTTCATCGAACTACCGCATGACAGCCTGGACTGATCCTCATGCTGCCGAATCGGATAAATACCGATTGACGCACGGTTGGTTTGCCCCAAATATGCCCGATTTGAATCTTCAGAACCAACTGCTTTTCGATTATTTACGTCAGGTTTATGTATTTTGGATTGAATCGGCTAACATCGATGGCATGCGTGTGGATACCTATCCCTATAATGATATTAAAACGGCTTCACGGTTTATCAAATCTATCAGGGACGAATATCCAAACATGAATGTGGTGGGTGAATGTTGGGTAAAAACGCCCGCCGAAATAGCCTATTATCAATCTCGTAATAACAACAAGGATGGTTTTGATTCGCAACTGACAAGTGTGATGGATTTTTGCCTGAAAGATGTTTTCTCAGCTACATTCAACGAAACTGAGAGTTGGGATGGTGGTCTAGCTAGGTTCTACTCACTATTTGCTCAGGATTTTGTGTATCAAAACCCGAATATGATTATGAATTTTTTGGACAATCATGATATTGACCGTTATTCTACGGCTGTAAAACGCGATGTGAATAAATACAAGATGGGTTTGGCCATGTTGATAACAAGTCGTGGTTATCCACAAATTTATTATGGGACTGAAATTATGATTGATGGTAAGCCCGGCGATTATCAGGGCCATAGGTTTGATTTTCCGGGTGGTTGGACTGCAGATAATCGCAATGCATTCACTTCAGAAGGAAGAACAGCTGCCGAAAACGAGGTGTTTAATTACCTGAAGACGCTTTTAAATTTTAGGAAGAATAACCCGGTGCTTCAAAATGGGTTGATGAAACAGTTTATTCCTGAAAATGGTTTGTATGTTTATTTCAGGTACAACAATGAAAAAACGATTATGGTAATTGCGAATAATAATCCTATAAGTAAAGAGCTAAATTTAAACAGATTTAGTGAAATTCTTTCCGGAAAATCAACTGGAACTGAGATTACAACCGGAAAGACCTTCGATTTGCAAGCTCCTGTTTCAATTACCGGGAAAACAGTTTTAGTTTTAGACGTTCATTAAACTTCTAATTTTTACGAATATGAAAAAGTTTTCATTCAAAGTTTGGATGGATAAAATCCAATTAGTTGCTCAACGGTTTCCGTTTACGCTATTTTTCTTGCTTGGCTTGGCTTTTTTGTTTTTTCTGGAAATCAATAAACATGGCATGGATATCCAGCCGTATACCTGGACATTTTTCTCGTTAGGTATTGCCTTGAGTTTGACAGTAAGCTTGTTTTCGGAGAATTATAAACCTGTATTAATAAAGGTTGGATTGAATCTTTTTACGATTATCATATTGTTGAGATATTGCTATACGTTGCCAGCCAGATTTCTTCCGGTAGACTTCTATCAGACAATTGCACTCGGAATTGTGTTTGTACTCTCGGCATTTGTTGTTTCATTTCTGAAGAAAAACAACGATATTTCATTCTGGAAATTTGGGAAAACAAATGTTCTTCAGTTATTTATTGCTTTTATTTTTGCTCAGGTTTTGATGTTGGGATTGAGTCTGGCAGTATTGTCGTTGAAAGAACTGTTCAAAATTGATGTGCAGCACGAAGTATATCAAAACCTGGCTGTAATTTGCTACGCCATTTTTGCACCGATTTATTTTCTGACAAACATTCCCGATGAAACAGAAAAACGTAAACAGGAATATACGTTTGAGAAATTCCTTAAAATCCTTGGTCTATATATTTTGTTGCCTATTATGGCTCTTTATACATTAATTTTATATGTATATCTTCTCCAGATAATCTTTAAGTGGGAGCTTCCCAACGGTTGGGTGTCAACGTTGGTTTCAGTATTGGGACTTGGAGGTTTTCTGTGTATGCTTATTCTGTTTCCACTTCGGTTGGAAAAAGAAAATAAGATCGTAAATTTCCTTTCAAAGAATTTCTCATTGCTCTTATTCCCGCTTTTGGTATTGATGTCTATAGGTATTTTTCGCAGGTTTGACGATTATGGATTGACTGTGAACCGACTTTATGTGATGTTGTTGAACTTCTGGCTTTATGGAATCAGTATTTATCTGTTTATTTCAAAAGCCAATCATTTGAAATGGATTATTATTTCTTTTGCAACGGTACTTTTGCTTTCATCTATCGGCCCGTTGAGTGTTTTCAGCATAACGAAACATTCAATGATAAGAGAAGTGAAACAATTACTCACCGATGCTCACTTATTGAAAAATGGAAAAGTGATTGATAACACGGATAATGCGATTAAAATTGATTCACTTACAACAGTAAAATTGTCGGGGAAAATCCATTATACAATAGAAACATTTGGTTCGGAGAACATTCAACGTTTTTTCAAAGATTCGATACAGAAATTGAGTTCATCGGATATTGATAAAAGGTTAGGGCTGAATGAAAAGTATTTGTCAGGCAATAACAATTTCAGAAATTCTACGGATACACATTACTTTAATGCCACGCTACCATTTAATGAGGCGAGCATAGATATTAAGGATTACAATTCATACCTGCGGATTCAAAGGGAAAACGATACCGAGGAAGTTTATAAAGGCAATGACTTTGTTGTGAAATATCATGCGAATACACTTTTGATATCAAAACCAACAGACTTGAAACTGTCTATTTCCATACCTTTGAAAATGAAATTGAAAGAAATTCTTGATACGAATAAAAAAGGAATGGAATATACTTTGTCCGAATTGTCATTAACCGGTTCGGGTTATATATTGATTTTTAATGACCTGACTGGATTTTACACGCCAAAATTAGACAGTATAACTGTCACAAATTTACACGCAACATTATTCCTCAAATAGAACATATATTTATGAAACGCACGCACTTATTTACAGCCTACGTACTTATTCTGGGCTTGACGGCTTGCCAGCCAAAACTGAATTTCCCCGCACAATCGGACAATAATAAGAATCTGAATTCTTTATTGACCCTGAATATCGGTGATAATATCGTATATATTCAGGATTTCGTTCTGAATCCTACAGATGTCGATTCTATAACAAGTTCTTCCAACGAACTGAAATTTGAAATAAGCAAAGATAAAAAGACGGTTGATATTATTGCATCAGATAAAATGAATGCTTTTGCCGATGTGAAATTATGGGTAAAGAATGCTCCTTATTCCATTCCGTGTCGCCGAACAGATAAAATTGATTATACATTCACGTTCAATGCACATGGAGCGCCGTATGAAAAGGTGCAAATTTCCGGACAGATGAACGATTGGACCGCTTCGGCAACACCCGATTTGAAGCTGAACGACAAAGGATTGTATGAAGTTACATTAAATCTCAGCCCGGGGACTTATTTATATCAATTAGCCTTGGATGGCGTACAAAACCACGATCCGAACAACCCGAATAAAGTAGACAACGGATATGGAAAATTCAATTCGATTATGCAGGTTGAAGGGAAGAATGATAAATTTCCACGACTCTACACAGAACGTTTTAGTAGCAAAACCATTTGGCTGTCGGTAGAGAACAGAGCCAAAGAAGTATTTGTTTACTGGCAAAATTTTCAGTTACCGGCACGATTTATCGATGCCGGTTCGGATGAAATAACATTTGATATCCCCGCCGAAGCCAGTAAACTGAACAGATCTTTTATTCGTGTGTGGGCGAGTAATAAGTACGGTGTCAGTAATGATTTGCTGATTCCGCTTGAAAACGGACAAGTGCTGACAAAAGCAAAGGATTTGACGCGTTCCGATAAGCAGGCTCAGATTATTTATTTTATGCTGGTGGACCGGTTTATGAATGGCGATAAATCAAATGATTTCCCGATGAACCGTCCCGATGTGAATCATAAAGTAGATTATTGGGGTGGTGACTTGGCCGGATTGCAGCAAAAAATTGAAGATGGTTATTTCGAAAAATTGGGAGCAAATACCTTGTGGATTTCGCCGCTAAACCAAAACCCAACAACGCCTTACGGCTATTATGCACCTGCCAAAACTAAGTTCTCCGGTTATCATGGTTACTGGCCTGTTTCATCGTCTAAAGTTGATTTCCGCTTTGGAACGAATAATGAATTCAAGACGTTGGTAGGAGTTGCTCATAAAAACAACATAAATGTGTTGCTTGATTATGTGGCACACCATGTACACAACGAGCATCCATTCTACAAGCAACATCCTGAATATACCACTTCGTTGTATTTGCCCGATGGAACATTGAATACCGAGCGTTGGGACGATCACCGACTCACAACTTGGTTCGATACCTTTATGCCTACGCTTGATTTATCGAACCCAAAAGTGGTGGATATGATGACCGATTCTGCCATGTTCTGGCTAAATGAATTTAATCTGGATGGTTTCCGTCACGATGCATGCAAGCATATCACCGAGCAATTTTGGCGTGAGCTAACCCTTAAAATTAAGAAACAGAACCAGGGCAAAAACCTCTATCAGATTGGCGAAACATACGGTAGTCCGAAACTCATTGCGAGCTATCTCACAACCGGAATGCTCGACGGGCAGTTCGATTTTAATGTGTACGACGTGGCTAATACCACCTTTGCCGGAGTGGGAGGGAGCAACCTGCAACAAGTTCAAACTATTCTGAATTCGAGTTTATACACCTATGGCGGTCATAATTTGATGGGAAATATTTCGGGAAATCACGATAAACCACGCTTTATGGCTTTAGCCTCGGGCGATTTGAAGTTTGGCGAAGATTCAAAAGCAGCCGGTTGGAATCGCGAGATTGGGATTACTGATTCCACTGCTTACGATAAACTGTTGTTGATGCATACCTTCAACCTTACCATTCCGGGTATTCCCGTGATTTTTTACGGCGACGAAATTGGACTGACTGGCGCTAACGACCCCGATTGCCGACGAATGATGCGTTTTGATGGATGGAACAACCGCGAAGCTAAACTCTGGAAGAGCGTTTCTACACTGGCACATTTGCGGACAAGTAATGCGGTACTGCTGTATGGCGATTTTATCAATATAAAAACCACAAGCGACAGTTGGATGTATGCCCGCAAGTACTTCGATAAAGAGGCCATCGTGGTGATTAATAACTCGGCAAAAGCTAAAACTATTGAAGTATCCTTGCCAGCCTCGCTAAAATCAAGTACTTTTGAGTCCACTTTCAAGCATCACTTCTCTGTTTCTAACGGAAAACTGAAGATTGAGATGCCAGCTTACAGTTCGGATGTGCTACTATAAACTTTCAATTGTTAATTGTCAACTATCAACTAACAAAATATGATTCAAATTAAAGACAGCGTATTAGCTGCTGCGGCCGAAGAGGGCATGGACGAATTCCTGCAGGTTTTTACAGATGCTTATCTGGAAACGATTGGTGGAAATCTGAATGCCGAAACAATGCCTCTGTTGAATGGTTCGCAACATACCTTGCTGGCCTGGCATTTTTTCTGCACCGAAATGCGCGATGGCGGATTTGTACAACTAATTCAGAATGGTTATGGAGGTTATATTTTTGCCAATCCGTTTGCCAAAGCCATCAAGCAATTTGGTGCAGCCGAATTGGCCAAACTGATTTACCGTGCCAAGGAAATTTACGACCCCAACAAGGCCGAACTGGAACGAGAAACAACCGATGAGGAATTCAATGCGCTCTATGTTGACTTTGAAGTATTCGACGATTTGGAGGAAATCTATTTCGACATTGAAGAACAACAAACAGCTCTGATTGCTGCATATGTCGACGAGCATGTTGCCGATTTTGCCGAAATCGTTTAAACTTTTAGACATAATGATATTTAAAACGCGCCAACCGAAAAATTCGGTTGGCGCGTTTTGCGTTTTACTGAAAACTATCGAATCACTCTCAAAGCACTGCCAGCTCAAAGTAGAGACTCTGATTTTTATATTTAAACCCAAGATTTTCCGTTCAATAATCATCAGAACATTGTGTAATACCAAAGCAAGCTTTACACAGCAAAATACGCTTCCAGTTCCTTCAGCGTATCCTCATCAGTACGAAGATCTTTCACGATTTTTCCTTTTTCGAGCACCACAATGCGTTTACTCACTTCGGTGATATGATTCAGGTCATGGCTCGAGATAAGCATTGTCATATTAAAGCGGGTCTGCAAATCGGTGAGAAAGCGTTTCAGGCGGATTTGCGACGATGGGTCAAGAGCTGTGAAGGGTTCGTCCAGAATCAGAATTTTCGGGTCGCTAATAAGTGCTGCCGCTATACCAATTTTCTTTTGATTGCCTTTGGAGAAATCGCGGATAAGCTTTTTCGTTCCCAGAATTTCGTCGTTGAAGAAATCTTTCATCGAATCCAGAAAAAGCGTGATATCGCCATCGGTTTTGTTGTGCAGTTTTCCCACAAATTTGAAGTATTCTTCTGTTGTAAGAAAGTCAATTAGAAAGCCTTCATCTAGAAACGAACCTGTTGATGTTTTCCAGGCATCGTTGCGCATAACGCGTTGGTCGTCAATTTTCACCTCGCCCTCTGTTGGCTCAATCAGGTCGAGAATCAAGCGGAAGAAAGTTGTTTTTCCGGCACCGTTATTTCCTACCAACCCGAAACTTTCGCCCTGTGGAATCGTAATGTCAGGTATATTCAGCACGGTAACACCGTTGTAAGCTTTTTGTAGATTCGTTACTTGTATCATACTCTTTTCAATTATGAATTGTAAATTATGAATTAAAAATTAGTTTACTCCCCTTCGCGGAACCCTTCGGCCATAATGTATTTACGGCGGTTAAACTGATTGACACAAAGCGTTATCAGCTGATTGCGGAACAAAATGCCCAGCGCACTCAATATAGCAAGCGTCCACAAGGCAACAGCTATCGAAGCCAGACTTGTAAGAACACCTACAATAATCATGGGTAAAAACATAAGCGGAAGCACAATCAGGAAGTTTTTATAGGTTGTTCCCTGATAATTCATAGCCGACGATTTCGACAAATCGAGCTTGCGGGTATTGTAGGTGGCAAAAAACAAAAGCAGGTAGATATTTACTCCGGCATTGAATATAAAAGCCGCCAAATGCATGTACACAATCTTCATCCCAAAATAAAAATAAGGAGTAGTGAGCACAAAACAAATAACGTTAAATGCCAGCAACAAATAATAGTTCGCATTCAGGTACGTGCGTATGGGGATATTCTTAGTCATTAAACTGTCGAAGTGCGAACTGTCCCAACTGATAATCCACTGACCAAACATAAGCATCAGCAAACCGGTCATAAACATAGCCACAAAAAATAACATGCCGCTGTTTTGCGCGTAGGCTTTATTGGTGTAGAACATCAGTCCGTAGAACAGGAAGAAACCCGACATATAGAGAATACTTTTTGTCCGTTTATGGCGGAAAATCAGTTTCAATTCCAGCCCTATAAGTTCACCTATCACGCCAAAACGATTGAGGAAGGATAATTCACGGGTAACTGTTTTATCGCTTTTTATTTTGCTGTTGAATTTTTCGGGGTAAAAGTTCTGTGAGAAAAACCATTTATTCAGCATAAAAGATACGGCAACCATTAGCAGCGCTACAAGCAATCCGTAAGGGTTTAGTACAATAAATCCGTAAAATGATTTTGAGATATTGAAAAGCGAGAACAGCTTGAAATATTCCAACGCAACTATGCCGGCAAAAGCCAATATAATCAGTATAAATGAAAGCAGACCCGAGCCGTATTTACGTTTGATATAGGCTCCTGTAAGCGAATTGAACCAGATAAGAAACACAAAGCTCAACACAAACCGAAACGCTACCGCAACACTATAATATCCTACCACCGATTTAATGGCAAACGGCACAACCACCAACAACAAAAAGTAATTGATGGGGTTTGTAAGCGGTTTCAGTAACAGAAAATTAATAAGCAGCGAACGCTTTATCGGCAACACCTGAAAGGGCGGCAAATTAATTGTGTTCAACTGCTGCATGGCAAACCGGATAATCAGTCCGATAAGCATAATATACAGCATGGCACCATTGAATAGCTCCATGGGATTAAGCGTATTATTGGCCTTTTCGAGTATTTCGTTCAACGAAAAACCAATAAACAATAACACCGCAGCCATATACAGCGTAAAAAATCCCAACAACAGACTAACAGCGAGGTTTTTGTAAAAACCCTGTGCCCGATAGCTTTTTTTCCATTCTTGTACTACTAAGTCCAGTATCAACATAATATCTACTTTTAGCATTTAACAGGCGCAAAGTTAATAAAAAACATGTGAGAATAAAATTATTCATCAATAATTTTATTCTCACATGCAATAATTACAACAAAAGTCGGGTATGTTGGTAAAAATACAGCGATTATTCAGGCTTCATTTTCTCGTCTTCCTCCATAAACCAACCCGCATACATGGCATATTGATGCGCAATTTTGCGGTTCATTTCGTTGCTTTGCTCCGGCGCAACAGCTTTCACCATTTTGGCCGGTACACCTGCCCAAAGCGTAAAAGGAGGAATTTTAGTATTACTCAACACCAGAGCCCCGGCAGCTACAATAGCCCCCTCGCCCACCTCGGCATAATCGAGTAAGGTTGCTCCCATACCAATCAGGGCATAATTGTCAATCTTTGCTCCGTGTACAGTCACATTATGCCCGATAGAAACATAGTCGCCAATCTCAACGGTCGATTTTTCGTACAAAGTATGCACCACCGAACCATCCTGTATATTCACATGATTCCCTATTCTGATAGAGTTTACATCGCCGCGCAATACGGCGTTGAACCACACACTGCAACCATCACCCATGATAACGTCGCCTACAACAGTTGCATTTTCGGCCAGATAACAGTTCTCGCCCATTTGCGGAGTAAAGCCCCGCACCGATTTTATTAATGCCATATTTTTTTAAAATTTATAATTGATAATGCAGAATTCATAATTTAAAATCTCCTGACTTTGGGGTTTAAAAGAAGTTGCAAAGATACGGGACTTGACAGAAAATAGAAAACAGAAAAGGGATTTATTTTCAGTCCCGTTGTGAGTGAAACAAAAAGACCGTTTCGAAAATCGAAGCGGTCTTTTTTATCTTGTTTAATTCAAACGATTAGTCTTTGAATTTTGCACTTAGGAACTCACGGTTCAAACGGGCAATGTGCGAGATAGAAACGTTTTTAGGACATTCAGCTTCGCAGGCTCCTGTATTGGTACAGTTACCAAAACCAAGTTCATCCATTTTAGCCACCATCACTTTAGCACGGTGAGCCGCTTCAACTTTTCCTTGTGGAAGTAATGCCAACTGGCTTACTTTTGCCGCAACAAACAACATAGCCGAACCATTCTTACAAGCAGCAGCACAAGCACCGCAACCGATACATGAAGCAGCATCCATAGCTTCGTCAGCAATGTTTTTTCCAATGGCAATTGCATTACCATCAGGAATACCACCTGTGTTTACCGATACGTAACCACCAGCCTGAATAATTTTGTCGTAAGCACCACGGTCTACCATCAAATCTTTAATGATAGGGAAAGCAGCCGAACGCCAAGGTTCAACGGTGATGGTTTGTCCATCGTGGAAGTTACGCATGTGCAACTGGCAGGTAGTGATTTCACCGTCTGGTCCGTGTGGATGTCCGTTGATATATAAACTACACATACCGCAAATACCTTCGCGGCAATCGTGGTCGAATACGATTGGCTCTTTGCGTTGTTTAATTAATGATTCGTTTAAAACGTCTAACATTTCAAGAAATGAACTGTCAGTAGATACGTTATCCACTTTATAGGTCTCGAATTCGCCTTTAACTTTCGGACCGGCTTGACGCCAAACTTTTAGCGTTAAATTTATACTTTTTTCCATTGGTTATATTAGTTACGAATTACTGATTAAGATTTATAATTACGTTGTTGACGGTGGATAAATTCGTATTCCAATGCTTCTTTAAGCAATTCGGGTTCTTTACCTTCGCCGACAAATTTCCAGCAAGAAGCAAATGAGAATTCTTCATCGTTACGTAATGCTTCACCTTCGGGAGTTTGGTACTCTTCGCGGAAGTGACCACCACATGATTCTTCGCGCATCAACGCGTCACGAGCCATCAATTCACCAATTTCGATAAAGTCGGCTACACGAAGTGCTTTTTCAAGTTCCACATTCATATCGGCACTTACACCTGGAACATATACTTTGGTCCAGAATTCGTGACGTACAGCTTTGATTTTTTCAAGTGCAGTTTCCAGTCCGGCTTTGTTACGACCCATACCTACAAAATCCCACATAATCAATCCCAATTCGCGGTGGATAGAATCAACTGATTTATCTCCCTGAATTTTCATGATTTTTTCGATTTTAGCATGAATATCTTTTTCAGCTTGTTCAAATTCAGGTAACTCGGTGCTCAAGCGTGGAGTTTGAATCTGATCGGCCAAATAGTTTTGAATAGTATATGGCAATACAAAATATCCGTCGGCCAAACCTTGCATCAATGCCGAAGCACCCAAGCGGTTAGCGCCGTGATCGGAGAAGTTAGCCTCACCAATACAGAACAATCCTTTTACAGATGTCTGTAGTTCGTAATCAACCCAGATACCACCCATTGTATAGTGAATAGCCGGATAAATCATCATCGGAGTGTTGTATGGATTATCATCAACGATCTTTTCGTACATTTGGAAAAGGTTACCATAACGGGCACGAACCACATCTTCTCCTAGACGAGCGATAGCAGCCGAGAAGTCAAGATAAACAGCTAAACCTGTATTTCCAACACCGTAACCGGCATCGCAACGTTCTTTAGCTGCACGTGAAGCCACGTCGCGTGGTACAAGGTTACCGAAAGCAGGGTAACGACGTTCCAAATAATAATCGCGTTCGTCTTCGCTCAAATCTGTTGCTTTTTTCTTTCCAGCACGGATAGCTTCAGCATCTTCTTTTTTCTTTGGAGTCCAGATACGACCGTCGTTACGCAACGATTCCGACATCAAAGTCAGTTTCGATTGATATTCGCCGTGAACAGGGATACAGGTTGGGTGAATTTGAGCATAAGCAGGGTTTGCGAAATAAGCTCCTTTTTTATACATCTGCACTGCAGCCGATCCGTTAGAACCCATTGCGTTAGTCGAAAGGAAGAATGTATTTCCGTAACCACCAGAACCTACAACTACTGCGTGAGCAAAGAAACGTTCGATTTTACCAGAAACAAGGTTGCGGGCAATGATACCGCGGGCGCGACCATCAATAACTACAACATCCAACATTTCGTAGCGTGAATACAATTTCACTGCTCCTTTGCCAATCTGACGGCTCAAAGCTGAATAAGCTCCCAACAATAATTGTTGGCCTGTTTGACCTTTAGCGTAGAACGTACGTGAAA
>Ga0302215_10001965_pt1 | contig 14353 bp, 6 predicted proteins | sample II_Fen_N3_1_FD_194580 | JGI IMG/M metagenome (GOLD analysis project Ga0302215, IMG submission 194580) | Peat permafrost microbial communities from Stordalen Mire near Abisko, Sweden - II_Fen_N3_1 | ecosystem: Environmental > Terrestrial > Soil > Wetlands > Permafrost | place: Sweden: Abisko...
TTTTCGTATGTTTTGTTTTACTTTGTGATGACATTACACCGAAAACTGTCTGACACTCATTTTTTTTAATTGGAACGTTTTTCCGGTTTGGACAATATACCCAAAACATGTCGTTTTAAATAGCAAGAGAATTAAATCTATTATTAAATCATTTTTATTTATATGAAAAAAGAAAATTCAATTTCCAGTATTCTTCCAATCTTATTTGGATTCTTTATAATGGGCTTTTGCGATGTGGTTGGAATCACTTCCATGCATGTAAAAGAAGATTTATTAGGTGGTTTCAGTCCCGAATTCAGAGACACCCTGTCGAATTTAATACCGGTGGCCTTATTTTCCATGTTTCTTATTTTCTCCGTACCAACCGGTATATTGATGAATAAAATCGGTCGTAAGAAGACGGTTCTTTTAAGTAATGTCATTACCATTGTAGCCATGTTTATTCCATTAATTGAATACACATTTGTGATGTCATTGCTTGCATTTGCATTATTAGGAATTGCCAATACGATTCTTCAGGTTTCACTTAACCCTTTGTTGGCAAATGTTGTCAAAGGGGACAAACTCACCAGCAGTCTGACAGCAGGTCAGTTTGTGAAAGCAATTTCTTCGTTTTGCGGTCCTTTTATAGCTGCATTTGCTGCAGCACAATTGGGTAACTGGCAATATATTTTCCCAATATATGCCGTCATCACATTAATTTCCACTATTTGGTTGCTGGCAATTCCAATAGCAGAAGAACCGGTAATTGGAAAAGCTTCTTCGTTTGGGAGTGTTATCGGAATACTGAAAGATAAAACAATCTTTCTGTTGTTTCTGGGCATTTTGTTTGTTGTTGGAGTTGATGTCGGTCTGAATACAGCAGCACCTAAAATTTTAATGGAACGTTGTGGTTTAAATTCTATTGATGCCGGTTATGGCCCCAGTGTCTATTTTGCCTTTCGTACAGCCGGTGCATTTTTAGGTGCCATTATTCTGGTAAAATTCTCATCCACTAAATATTTTCAACTAAATATAGTAGTTGCAGTTATAGCCTTGATTGCATTAATGTTTGCATCAGAAAAGTACCTGGTATTCGGATTACTTGGATTGTTAGGTTTTACCATTGCCAATGTTTTCCCGATAATATTCTCAAAAGCTATCCAATGCCGCCCGGACAAGGCAAATGAAATTTCGGGATTAATGATTACCGGAGTATTCGGAGGCGCTGTTATTCCATTCTTTATGGGAATAATGTCAGATATAATCGGTTCCCAGGTTGGGTCAGTCATAGTTATTCTGCTTAGTGCCATCTATTTGTTGTTTTGTGCTTTTGTGGTAAATGTGAAAAAAGTCTGACTGAACTGATTGTCATACCTGATGGCAAAATACCATACAGAAAGGAGAAATAGTTAATTGAATTCTATCCTCTTCAATTCTCAGAAAAAATACATTATTTTAATGGCAAGAAAATTAATTTTATATAGTACCTTCTGTGTTTTATTTTTCTCATTGACTTCATTTCAAACCGGGAAAACCAGGTTTAAAGTTACATCTTTGAGATGTGAGTATCTTTCAGAACCACTCGGCCTGGATACTCAAAAACCCCGTTTTACATGGAACTTCGAAACAAAGCAGACCGATTTTACGCAAAAGTATTATCAGATTAAAGTTGCTTCTTCTGCGGAACTCCTGCACAAAGGAATTGCGGATATCTGGAATTCAGGTAAGATTGAAAACAACAGAAGTTATTCCGAATACCAGGGAAAGCCATTAACTTCGGATACGAAATATTACTGGCAGGTTATTACGTGGGATAGTAATGATAGTCAAAGTACTCCATCACCGGAAGCTTCTTTTGAAATGGCAAAAATGATTTCATCGGATTGGAAGGCCCGATGGATCACAGATGACCGTGATAAGGACTTTGAACAGGCTCCTCTTTTTCGTAAAACATTTAATTCACGAAAAGAAATAAAATCAGCCCGGGCGTATATTTGTGGACTTGGTTATTATGAATTGTTCCTGAATGGAAAGAGGGTAGGCAAAAATTACCTTGATCCGGGGTATACCCATTTTGATAAAAGGGTTTTGTACGTAACTCATGATGTGACTTCACTGGTGAAATCAGGTGAAAATGCTGTAGCTGCCGTTTTAGGAAACGGGTGGTATAACGAGCAGTCCATAGCTGTATGGGATTTTAATAAGGCACGTTGGCGCAACCGGCCAAGGCTGATATGTGAAATCAAAATAACGTATAATGATAATTCTGTTCAAACCATTGCAACTGACACTACCTGGAAGACAAATACGGGAGCTTATCTTTACAACAGCATTTATAGTGGGGATATTTATGATGCCCGACTGGAAGAAGAAGGATGGAATAATACAGGATTCAATGATAAAAACTGGAAACCTGCGACTCTGACTACTGCACCGGCTCCAATACTGCAAGCGCAAATAATGCCCGCAATAAAAATCACTAATGAGATCACCCCCCTTTCTGTTAAGAAATTCGGTGATTCGATTTATGTTTTCAATATGGGTGAGAACTTTGCAGGCCTATGTCGTTTAAAGGTAAAAGGTGAAGCCGGTACGGTCATCACAATAAAGCATGGCGAATTAATAAAGGCAAACGGACGACTGGAACAAGGGAATATCAATGTATATTATCATCCCTTGCAGTCGAAAGAGATTTTCCAGACTGATGTGTTTACCCTGAAAGGTGGTGGAAAAGAAGAAGTTTTTACTCCCGGATTCAGTTATCACGGGTTTCAGTATGTGGAAATACAAAGCAGTCAGCCTGTTAAATTAAAGACAGATAATCTGACAGGACTTTTTTTGCATACAGATCTGACACCAACAGGCAATTTTAGTTGTTCAAATGACTTGCTGAATACAATCTGGAATGCCAGTATTCAATCCTACAAAAGTAATATTCACAGTATTCCGACCGACTGCCCTCAACGCGAAAAAAACGGCTGGACTGCCGATGCACATGTAGCTGTTGATTTGGGATTACTGAATTTTGATGGAATCCTTTTTTATGAAAAATGGATGAACGATTTTGTTGATAATCAAAATGAAAAAGGGGAAATAGCAGGAATTATACCAAGCTCGGGATGGGGATATGGTGAATGGCCCGGTCCGGTATGGGACGCTGCACTATTTATTATTCCTGAAGCTCTTTATCACTATTACAATGATACGAAGGCAATTTCGAAGGTTTACAAAACCTGTGAGATCTACCTGGATTATTTGTTGAAAAAAGAAAAAGATGGATTGTTGTCATTTGGGTTGGGCGATTGGGTTTATTATAAAGCGATTACACCAAACGATTATACATCAAGTTGTTATTATTATAGCGATTATGTGATGATGACCCGTTTTGCCGGGTTGATGGGTAAGGATACTACTGTATACGTGCAAAAATCGAATAAGATTAAAGAACTGATCAACACTAAATATTTTAATTCAGTTACGGGAGTTTATGCCAATGGAACTCAAACTGCTCAGGCATTGGCACTTTATTTAGGAATTGTTCCTCCGGGTAAAGAGCAGTTAGTTGCCAATAAATTGCATGATGCAGTGGCAGCAACAAATTATTTCCTTGATTTTGGATTGTTGGGTAGTAAAACTGTTCCGGTAATGCTTTCTAAATATGGATTTGTTGAAGATGCTTTCAACATGGTGACTAAAGAAACAGCACCTTCGTGGGGTCACTGGGTTAAGGAAAAAGGGTATTCTACCCTTGCCGAAACATGGACTTTGTCACCTGAATTTCGTGATGCATCCATAAATCACGTTTTTATGGGAGATGTCAGTGCATGGATGAATACTACACTTGCAGGAATTAATTTAGATCCGGCAATACCCGGATTTAGCCATTTTACAATACATCCCTGTTTTGTGAAAGAGCTTGACTGGGTGAAAGGCGAATATAAATCAGTCAATGGCCTGATACGCTCAGAATGGAAAAGGGAAGGTAACCATATTTTGCTTACCGTAACTGTTCCTGCGAATACCACTGCAACAATAAGTGCAGATAAAATTTACAATGTCACCTCCGGTACTCATCATTTTGAGTGGGAAAGTATCCGGTTATAAGTTTAAAATGTATCATTTCATTGATTATTTACTATAAAAAATATTTTGTCAGATTAGTACGAATCCAATTTATTCTTAAATTAAAAACACACAAATGAAGAAACTAATTTTTATGATGTTTCTGGTAGCTATGTCTCCTCAGTTACTGAAAGCACAGTCTTTACAAAAACCGGAATCCTATGACATTACAAAGGACCGTTTGCTTTATACCGTCGGTTATGCTCATCTTGACACAGAATGGAACTGGGATTATCCAACAACCATCAATGAGTATATATTGAATACTATGGTTGAGAACTTCTATCTTTTCGAAAAATATCCGGATTATACGTTCAACTTCACCGGTTCGCGCCGGTATGAAATGATGAAGGAATATTATCCTGAATTGTATAAGAAAGTGGGTGAATATGTAAAACAGGGTCGCTGGCGCGTATCGGGATCTTCAGTTGATGAAGGTGAAGTAAATATATCCTCTTCCGAATCGTTGATCCGTCAGATTCTTTATGGCAATAATTTCTTCCGCAATGAATTTGGGAAAGAAAGTGTTGATTATATGTTGCCCGATTGTTTTGGTTTTTTATGTAATCTGCCTACTATATTCAATTATAGCGGTTTACTCGGATTCTCAACACAAAAACTCACCTGGCGTTCGGCAGTAGGTGTACCGTTTAATGTCGGAGTATGGAATGGCCCTGATGGCAAAGGTATTATAGCAGCATTAAATGCCGAAAGTTATACAGGAAATGTGGAAAACCGGCTTGATAAGGACGAGAAATGGAGTGCCAGACTCGATGAAGATCAGAAAAAAACAGGATATGCTTTTGACTTTCGTTACTATGGGGTTGGTGACCGTGGAGGAGCTCCCCGTGAAAACGATATAAAAAATGCTGAAGGCAGCCTTGGAAACAGCGATTCAAAATTTCGTGTATTGTTAAGTTCTTCCGATCAAATGTTTAAAGACATAACACCTGCTATCAGAAAAAAACTGCCGGTCTTTTCGGGTGATTTATTGCTTATTGAACACAGTGCCGGATCAATGACCTCTCAGGCGTTTATGAAACGGATGAACCGTAAAAATGAATTGTTGGCACAGTCGGCCGAACAGGCATCGGTTATGGCTAACTGGGTAGGTGGAAATGCCTATCCCCTGAATAAACTGAATAAAGCATGGGATCTTGTTCTTGGAAGCCAGTTTCACGATATTTTACCGGGAACCAGTATTCCAAAAGCATATGAATATGCCTGGAATGATGAATTTATTGCAGCCAACGGATTTGCTGAAGCATTAAAAAACGGGGTGAGCGGAGTAGCAGGTAAACTGAATACACAATCGAGTGGCAAGGCAATTGTAGTGTATAATCCGGTTGCAAAAACGCGTGATGATATTGTGACAGCCGAACTGGAATATTCAACTTTACCGGCAGGTGTGGCAGTTTTTGACAAAGAAGGGAAAGAAACACCTTCGCAGGTTATTGCTAAGAACGGTACGAAGTTGACTGTAATATTCAGGGCGCTTGTTCCATCGGCAGGTATGGCTGTTTATGATGTGCGTGAAGCTGTTGCAGGCAAAGTAGCATCTTCCTTATCAGCCACCGCTAATTCGCTCGATAACGATTATTATAAAGTTAAGTTCGCTTCAAATGGTGATATTTTAAGTATCTGGGATAAAAAAGCTTCAAAAGAAATCCTGGCAAAACCTGCCGGTCTTGATTTTCAACAAGAAAAGCCCAATGAATGGCCTGCGTGGAATATGGACTGGAAAGATCGTCAGAAAGCACCCATCGACCAACTCAATAAAGAAGCTGTTTTGACTGTTGTTGAACAGGGACCGGTACGCGTTACCTTACAGGTTACCCGTAAAGGTCAGAATTCCGAAATAGTACAGCTCTTTAGCCTGGCTGCAGGTGATGCCGGAAAACGATTGGAAGTGACCAATAAGATTGACTGGCAGTCACGAGAAGTGAGTTTAAAAGCAACTTTTCCCCTGGCAGTATCGAATGAAAATGCAACCTATAACTTAGGGGTGGGAACTATTGCAAGGGGAAATAACAGTGAAAAGAAGTTTGAAGTGCCCTCAAAAGAATGGTTTGACCTGACTGATAAATCGGGAAAATATGGTGTGTCTATTCTGGAAGATTGTAAATATGGTTCGGACAAACCCGACAACAATACCTTGCGTCTCACCTTGCTTTATACACCGAATGCTTCGAGCTTTGGAGGATCGTTTATTTATCAGAGTACCCAGGACTGGGGAATTCATGATGTGAAATATGCCGTTTACGGACACAAAGGTAACTGGAGCAGCGCTGAATCACCATGGCAGGCTAAGTTTTTCAATCAACCGCTTATTGCTTTCGAAGCACCGAAACATGTGGGTGAATTGGGAAAATCTTTCTCCATGCTTACGATCAGTGATCCTCAGGCAGGGTTGATGGCATACAAAAAGATGGAACAGGGGGATTATTACCTGGTACGTATCAATGAGCTTTCAGGGAAAGACCTGAAAGGGGTTAAACTAACTTTCCCTTCCAATATAGCAGATGCCTATGAAGTGAATGGTCAGGAAAAACGAATCGGGTCTGCTAAAGTAAGCAATGGCTCGCTTACATTCGATTTAAGCCATTATACCATTAAAAGTTATGCCGTGAAGCTTAATCCGTCAGTTGCTGTTCCTGCTGCGTTGTCACAGGCTTCAGTTGACCTTTCCTGCAATGGGGATGTAATAAGCAATGATGCAAACAGAGGAGATGGAAACTTCAATGATGGACAGTCCTATCCTTCAGAATTAATACCTGATGTGATTGAAAGTGAAGATATCCGTTTTTCAGTGACTCATAAAACAGATGGTGAAAATAATGCCGTGATATGTAGCGGTCAAACGATTGAGTTACCTCAGGGAAGTTTTACCAAACTCTACCTGTTGGCTGCGGCAAACGATGATACACGGGGTGACTTCACTGTTGATGGTCAGGTGTCATCACTTGCGGTTCAACGCTGGACCGGTAAAGTAGGACAGTTCTACAACAGGATTTTAAGTCGTGATCAAAACTCAGTGGTTGAAATGGAAAAACCATATTTAAAAGCTGATAATATTGCCTGGTTCGCCTCGCATACTCACAGTGAATATCCTTCAAAAAATGAAGCATATCAGTACTGCTACCTGTATAAATATGAAATTTCAATTCCTGCAGGAGCTAAAACACTGACATTGCCTGATAATAAACGAATTAAAGTAATCGCTTTAACAATGGCTACTCCGAATGCCGGAACTGTTACACCTTTGCAACCCCTTTATGATGATTTTAAAGGGAATGCAGAGTTTAAACTGCGGACAGGAAAATAAGGTCTGATCGTTATTAATAGAAATAAAAAGAGGCTGTCTTAATTGTAAGACAGCCTCTTTTGTTTTTATAATTATTTACTCATGATATCATACCATTCCAATAGCTTTCGGAACACGTTAACCTAAACGCCCTTTTTTACAAAGAACTACATCTGTTGAACCGGAGAAACGAAAAGCTTAATTACCAAATAACTCTCCCGATAGCTATCTGGACAACCATTCAACTCTATCTCTGATTCCGATATTCCTTGGGAGTCAGGTGGTACTTTTTGGCAAATTCCCTGTAGAAATAGGCTTTGTTATTGAATCCGCAATTATACATGATTTCCTGAACTGTTTTATTGGTAGTTTTTAAGAGTTTTTCAGCTTGTTTTAATCGGATTGTTCGTATGAATTCGGTTGGCGTTTGACCGGTAAGTTCTTTCATTTTCCGGTATAATTGCATTTTACTGATGGTCATTTCACCGGCAATATAATCGAGTGTGAGTGATTCATTGTCCATTTGTTGATGGATAATCTTTGTAATGTTCAGCATCAGTTCTTTGTCTTCTTTGTGGATTAGCTTACCTTCATACTGTTCGAGTGACGCATAAGTAGATTCACTGTAATCCAGTATTGCCTTGTTCCGGTGTAACAGGCTTTCAACCTGTGCTTCCAGGTGGCGGGGATGGAACGGTTTGCTCAAATAGGCATCAGCACCTGTCTCAAGTCCTTCAATCTGGTTTTCGACCGAACCTTTCGAAGATAATAGTATGATGGGGATATGACGGGTAAGTTCCTGATCTTTCATTATTTTAATAAATTCAACTCCATTCATTACCGGCATGATGATATCGCATACAATCAGAAGAGGCATACGTATACGCATAAGTTCGAGGGCTTCTTTTCCATTGGCTGCCTGGGCGACTTCATACCGTACACTTAAAAAATCACTCAGCATATCCCTGATTTCGCTTTCATCATCAATGACCAGTACAAGGCCTTCTTTTTGGGTGTCGGGTATGGAAAACCTGATTTTTTCTTCCTCTTCTTCCTTATTGATTACTTCTGTTGCTATGGATGGTACCGGGGTTTCGTGCACCTTATGACCGGCTGTCTCATCAATGGGCTGTTCGGGCAACTTTACCCTGAAGGAAGTAAATGTTTCACCATCACTTTCTACTTCGATACTTCCCTGCAATACTTCCACAATATTTTTGCAAAGGGCAAGTCCAATGCCATTGCGTATTTCAATTCCTTTGGACAGTTGCATTTCGAATCGTTCCAATACCTCGAACCGGTCGAATATAGTTTGTTGATATACCGGTTTTATGCCCACCCCGGTATTGGTTACAGTAATCAATAACCTGTCCTCTTTCATTTCGGCCAGCACAGTGATATTCTCGTTTTCAGGGGTGTATTTTACAGCATTGGATATGAGGTTGAACACTATTTTTTCTATGCTGTTCCGGTCGGTCTGCCAGATAATATTTGGTGGTATGAAGTTGAACGTGAGCAGGATCTTCTTTTCTTCGAGAACTTCCATAAAGTTATCGGCTACAAATTTTATCAGTTCAGGAATATCCACTTTCTCAATATCCAGTTTCAGGTATCCTGTTTCGGCTTTGCGAAAATCGATCAACTGTTGAATCAACGTCTGCATTCGTTCGGAGTTTGACTTAATAATGTTGATGTATTTCCGGGTATAATCATCCGATAAATGGGTGCGGAGCAGTTGTTCGCAGGGTCCGTAAATAAGTGTCAGGGAATTGGAAAATTCATGGGCGATATTGGTGAAGAACCTCAATTTGGCTTGATGGATTTCTTCTATTTTTTGTTTCTCCAGGTCCTTTAACAGGATATTATTTTTGTTTTTAAGCTGATCTTTAATAAACCGCCGGACAACGGTAAATAATGCCAGTAATAACAGCGAATAAATTAAATAAGCAATGGGACTGGCCCACCAGGGGGGCAACATTCTTATAGGGAGTGTAAAGTATTGCTTGCTCCATATTTTGTCGGCATTGCTGCATCGTACTTTCAACAAATAATTCCCCTCAGGCAGATTGGTAAAAACAATGGTGTTGGAAGTTCCCAATTGAATCCATTCTTTCTGGTAGCCTTCCAGCATATAGGAAATCTCACACTTTGTCCCCGATAGATAATCAAGAGGAATAAACTTGAAACTGAACGATTTGTTTTTATACGATAGTGTCAGGATTTCCCGGTTTTGTTTTATCCTTGAATAATCAGTGAGATTTCGTTCTATGTTATCAACAAAAAAAGCATCAAGCCTCAACGCAGGGATGTAATTGCTGTGGCTGATCTCTAATGGATTAAATACATTAAACCCACTGATTCCACCAAAATAAAATTGATGGGTGTTAGGATTGTTGTAAACCGCTCCGTCAGAAAACTCGTTATTTTGTAATCCGTCTTTCTTAAAATAGGATACAATGCGATAGGTTGACTGGTCGCGTATTAATTCGGCCAATCCTTTGTTGGTACTTAGCCAGAGATTATGTTCCTTATCTTCCAGGATGCCATGGATGGTATTATTGGGCATACCTTCCTTCTCCGTAAACCGTTCAAATACCGGCCTTCCTTTTTCAAACCGAAGAAGTTTGTTCAGGCCCATGCTCGTACCGGCCCATAATGTCCCCCTGCTGTCCTTATACAGGCATAGAATATCGTCACTGCTGATGAAATCTGTTCCTTCGGAATTGTACCGGTAGTTTTGGAATTTTCCGGTCAGGCAGTTGAATCGGTTAAGTCCGCCACCTCGTGTGGCAATCCATAAATGAGTGGCATCATCCCGGATGATGGAATACACGATATTATTGCTCAGTGAAGTAGACAGGTTCGTTTTATAAATATATTGTGTAAAGCTTTTTATGGAATAAGGCCGGGTACTCCGGTCAATTTCCAGTTTATACATACCGTAACCGCTGGTTCCTACCCATAAGGTATTATTCCCGTCAGGAAGGATGGAATAAACCGATGACAGGTTAATCTTTTTCTGAAGGCTTTCATTGGCCGACAAGGTTTGTATCCGTTTAGTCCCTGTATCGTAATAATTTATTCCTTGTCCGTCGGTTCCAATCCAGTATTCATTCCCCTGGCCCCCGACAATGGTAAATACCGAATTATTCAATAGTCCGTTGGCAGTAGTAAAATGCTGCGTAAAGGTAGTTGCCGGTTTATCAACATTCCGGTTGAAGGTATAAATGCCGCTCCCTTTTGTACCTACCCAAAGTATCCGGTTGCGGTCTTCGAAGAACGTGCGTACCGGGCTGCTTCCAAATGAAGGGATATTATCAGCCGAGAAGATATGGAATTTCTCCCTGGAAGGTGATAATTGAAAGATACCACGGGCATCGGTGCCAACCCAAACAATTTGCTGAGTGCCCGTAAACAGGGACAAAACAGAAACATTGGACAAAACTGTTTCAATGGATTTTGTTTTCAGGTCGTAGAGAAAGAGTCCGTTGCCTGTACCCCACAACTGGTAGGTATCCATAAAGGCCATTGCACGGATGGTCCCTGTCTGTTGGTTTCCGGTTGACGATTCGGCAAGTATACCCTCCGAGATTCGGTATGAAAAGATCTTATCTTCGACAGTTTGCATCCATATCTCGTTGTTGGAATGATAGAACACCGACTTTATGTTTTTTAAAAGTTGAAACTGTATAACATTCCCTACAACAGGTGATTCTGATTGCCCTTTTTTGAAAACGATTTTAAACAACTTCCGATCGTCGGTATACAACCACAGGTTGTCATCCACATCGAAAAAAATCTTACGTGTCCTGTAATTCCGTACGGCGTTAAGATGATGGAATTTATGTGTTTTAGAATTAAAATAAAATACCCCCTGGTCATAAACAGCTGCGAATATACGGCTTGTGCTGTTTCGGGCAATGAAGAATGAATTTTCGGTGAATATCGTTTGGTTGGCATTATCGGTAAAAAAACGTTCAAACGTATTCTTCCGGCTGTCCAGCCTGTTTATTCCCCGATCGGTGGCAATCCAATGAATATTCTTTTGTTCCTGTACTATGTCGCGGATGATATTGTTGCTTATACTTTGTACATTCCCCGGATCGGGCTTGAAAACTTTAAACTCCCTGCTATTGAATACATTTAATCCATCCCAGGTACCAAACCAGAGCAACCCGCTTGAATCCTGATTTATCGTGTTAATAGAACTGTTTGACAGCCCATCATTATTGGTCAGGTTTAGTATGTCGTAGTTTTTAGCCGGCAACAAAACCATTGTAAAAATGAAAATAAGTAGGAAAGTATTTTTCATTGAAATCCTTGTTGATTAAAGTATATACAAATATACTATCATAAAGGTTCACAATTACGCATGATTTGGTATCTTTTTTTATCAAAAGAGTATCATTTTGTCCATATACATGAAATAGATACCTTTTTGTCAAAAAAAGATACTACTTAATAGATCTGTCAGTCTATATTTGTACCCGAATCAATCTTAAATCAATATAATTATGGATATTGCAAAACGATCAGTAAATAACCCTTTGTTACGCCCAAGTGACCTGACAGCCGGAATAAAAGGAATGGAAATAACCTGCCTGCTCAACCCGGGTGTTTTCAGGATGAATAATAAAACATGGCTGTTGCTTCGTGTTGCCGAACGGCCGACACAAATAGAAGGGAAAATAAGCTTTCCAATTTACACTCCCCAGGGGAATATCGAAGTGCTCAGCTTTGATAAAAACGACCCACAACTCGATACTACCGATCCACGTGTCATATTATACAAAGGGAAAAACTACCTGACCACTCTTTCCTATTTACGGTTAGTATGCAGTGATGATGATGTTCATTTTCATGAAGACCCGTCTTACCCGCCTATTTTCGGACATGGGGAACTGGAAGCATTCGGCATTGAAGATTGCCGTGTGGCTACTATGGATGATGGATTTTTCCTCAGTTTTACCGAAGTTTCATCTGTGGCAGTAGGAGTAGGACTCATCGCTACCAAAGATTTTAAAAGTTACGACCACAAAGGAATGATATTTCCTCCCCACAATAAAGACTGCGCCTTGTTCGAAGAAAAGATAAATGGAATGTACTATGCCTTTCATCGTCCCAGCAGTCCCGAATTAGGTGGAAATTATATCTGGCTTGCCGAATCACCCGACAGGGTACATTGGGGAAACCATAAATGTGTAGCCATTACCAGGGATGGGAGTTGGGATTCTGCACGTGTAGGTGCCGGTGGTGCCCCCGTTAGAACCTCCGAAGGCTGGCTGGAAATTTATCATGGTGCCAACAAGGACAATCGTTATTGCCTGGGTGCTTTGTTGCTTGACCTGAATGATCCTTCAAAAGTACTGGCACGAAGCATTGAACCGATCATGGAACCAATAGCCGAATATGAACAAACCGGGTTCTTTGGAAATGTGGTATTTACCAACGGTCATTATGTCAAGGGAGATATCATAAAGATATTTTATGGCGCGAGTGATGAAGTGATATGCAGTGCGGAATTCTCTATAACACAAATTTTAAATACCCTAAAAAAGAACTAATGGCCAATAAATTAATTGGAGAATTTCTATTCTTTAAGACCCAACCCAGAAATATACGTACATTATTGGTTACCAATATGCTGTATGGTCTGATATTGCCGATCATCGAAATATTCGTTGGGGCTTATATCATGCGTAACACAGGGAACTCTTCGTATGTGGCTATTTTCCAATTGTTCATGTATATCGGTGTGGTGAGTACTTCCATTCTGAACGGGGCATTGCTGAAGGTCTTTAAAGTGAACTGGTTGTATAGTTTTGGAATTGTACTTTCGGCCATTGCATTAATGGTAATGATGTTCGTGCATTCAATAGGGATTGTACAGTTGGGAATTGCCGGATTTGCCATTGGTGCTTCAACCGGATTCTTCTGGACAAACCGGTATCTATTGGCACTGACTGCTACAAATGACAAGAACAGGAACTATTTCTTTGGGTTGGAGTCATTCTTCTTTTCTCTTTGGAGTATTGTGGTACCTTTGATGGTTGGCGCATTTTTAGGAACTATCGACGGGAAAGTATTGTTTGGTTATGCTGTTAATATCAATATGGGATACCAGATCATCACAGTGATTGTATTTTTTATTGCTATTGGAGCATGTATTGTTTTGTCGAAAGGTGATTTTGTGAACCCTGTTCAAAAGAAATTTATTTATTTCAGGTATCATGTCCTGTGGCAGAAATTCCTGGCATTGGCCAGCCTGAAAGGAATGGTACAGGGTTTTCTGGTAACAGCTCCGGCTATTCTGGTTATGAGGCTGGTAGGTAATGAAGGTTCATTGGGTTTAATCCAGGGAATCGGAGGTGGTGCAACTGCCATCATTGTGTATTTACTTGGTCGCACAGCTAAACCGGAACACCGGATGAAGATATTCGGATTCGGATTATTTGTATTCTTTATCGGGACACTGGTCAACGGAATTATGTTTTCTGCCATTGGAGTGGTCATCTTTGTTTTGTGTAAAGTGCTGTTTCAACCATTGCATGACCTGGCTTATTTTCCAACCATGATGAAAACCATTGATACCGTTTCAACCATAGAAAAACGGAATGAATATGCCTATATATTAAGTCATGAAGTCGGCTTATTCTTTGGACGGGCATTGGGGATGATCCTGTTTATTTCACTTGCCTATTTTGGCTCCGAAATCTTTGCATTGAAATATGCCCTGATAATAGTAGGTGCCCTGCAATTAATTTCATTGCCATTGGCAAAACATATTATTCATGAGATAGACACGAAGTATAAAGTTTGAATGTTCCGCGTTCCGCGTTCCGTGTTCCGTGTTCCGTGTTCCGTGTTTTCTGTATTTGAAGCCTTTTGCAATTGGAATAATTCAATTAAATAACGAAACGATTTAACGAAATATTAACCAGATCT
>Ga0302215_10001969_pt1 | contig 14340 bp, 1 predicted proteins | sample II_Fen_N3_1_FD_194580 | JGI IMG/M metagenome (GOLD analysis project Ga0302215, IMG submission 194580) | Peat permafrost microbial communities from Stordalen Mire near Abisko, Sweden - II_Fen_N3_1 | ecosystem: Environmental > Terrestrial > Soil > Wetlands > Permafrost | place: Sweden: Abisko...
CCCTTTCAATGCCCAGGTAACACCAAGACAATTCCCTCGTAACATAAAAGAATGACAGTGAAATGATACACTTAAATCGCTATTTAGTCGAAGCCGGAATTTGCATTAATAGTACTATATGGAGAATGATTTATATTTAAATAAGACAATAAATTGTTCAAGTTACTTAATTTTACAAATGAGTTTTGGTTGAAAATATTTTAGCTCTTTTCTCTAAATTATGTTGTAAAAATCGAACAACACATTAAATATATTATTATTATCTTTAGGTATGCAAATATAAAATAAGTTTGTTATCTTTGCTGGATGTTAAAGTGTGAAAATTATTTAAAAGATATGAGTTTTAAGCTGCTCATATCTAGCGTATTGATAAATTTACAACTTTATTTATTGACGTATAAAGCTGGATGTGTTGATGATTGAATATGATGGTTTTATATATGTTCGAACATAAAAAGGATAAATTTATAAATGTATTAATATAAATGACAAATAGAATTGTTTTTTTTACAATTGTATTTTATCATTATTATCGTTTTTTAACCGCACCTTTTTTTGTGAATTTCCCTCTTTTTTGACACGTAAACTTATAAAGTGTCTCTTAACCAATCCCCTTAACCTGCATTGTACGTTAATAGTACAGTATTGGTGTATTAATTACTTGAGAACACTAGTGTCCACTTAAATATTTTAAGAAATAATCTCATTATTAATTGAGGATGATATATTCAAGCCATTATTATCAATCAATTCAATATTAATAATTTACAAACTAACTGAAATAATATTCATAAAATAATAATTATCGTGTTGCCTATTATTGACATTTTTAAGAAATTAAAAAATTCAAATCGTCACGTAACATTTTAGATTGTAATATGCAGATTTATAATAGCCTCAAAGAACTATTAATGAGTTTTAGTGGACACTAGTGACTTGAGAATGTAAATGAAGGAATGAAGTTCCCCTCTTAGTTGTAAGTAAACTGACCATAAATTTTATGATTTTAATCTTTTATTATACACTTTTCATGGGTTAATTTTTGTCTATAGATCTCCTTGCTTTAAGGCATGAGATCTATAGTGTACTTATGACTATAGAATAAAAATACGTTATTTGAAACAGGCATTCCGTTTTGCTCCAGAGTCAGAACTACTGAAAATGGATTTAAAACTAACTGAAAAATAATCTTGTTCTATACTGTTGAGTTTTTGATTTTTTTTGTATAAATAGATTCTATACATAAACCGACCCGGTTAAGAAATCAGAAGATAATGTTGGGACTCCAGATTGTTTGTCTCTATTAATAGCTTTAGTTTGATTTATAAGTTTAATATTAAAAGGGATTCGATATCTATTTATTTGTTGACAATTAATAAAGATATTTAGTATCATATTTTGAAACAATTATTCCATATAATTATCATTATGTTTTATGTTCTGATTGCCGGACTTAGTCCGCTGTCAGGTCAGAGTCAATTTAGGGTAATTGATGGTATCCCACATCTTCCTCTGTTGGATCCTGTTGTTGTAGCAAGTCCGGAAACCGGCATGCTCATTTTTAGCAGTGTGGATTTAAAACCAATGATCTATACAGGTTCAGCATGGGAGACTTTGTGTACCGATAATATCAACTCATTAACAACCCAAGAGTATTTTATTGTAAAAAACGGTATTCCTTTTCTTCCAACATTTGCCAGTGTTCCAAGTGGATCCTTGGTCTCAGGAACAATTTACTATTCTACCGTTGATAAGTCAGTCATGATATACGACGGTGCTGGTTGGCTGAAAATGGTGGATATGCTAATAGGAAATATTGCCGAAAGCAGTGGCTTTAGTGCTGGAACTGGGGTAAAAACATTTAAACTTCCGGTGTTGAATGCAGACCCTTCTTCTGTGGATTTGACTGTCGGTGCACTTTATATAAATTCTTCCACCAAAGTAATTCGTTATAATAATGGTAGTGTCTGGCAAGATATAAGTTGTCAGGCAGTTGTAAAAACTATTCCTGTTACTAATTTGACAGGTTACACGGCCATGAGCGGAGCAGAAGTAATCACCAATGCAGGCTCACCGGTAACACTTACCGGAATCTGTTGGAGTCCAAACTCCGATCCGGATACTTTACTGACCTCCAAAACAAGAATAACAACCACCGGTTCGGGAATAGGAATATTTACAAGCCAGTTAACGGGTCTGTTGCCAAAAACGACTTATTATGTTCGTGCATATGCCGTGAACAGTATGGGGATTGTTTATGGCGAAAATATTGCAATTACAACTCCAATAGCTTCGCCAACTATTATTACTCTTGAAGCCAGCAAAATTACAAGTATATCCGCCGAAAGCGGAGGTAATATAACTGCTGATGGCGGATCACCTGTAACAAAACGTGGAATTATCTGGAGTGCGATATCCGATCCGATGGATGATTTGTCCCATATTATTACAGACGATGGTTCGGGCGTTGGATATTACCCTAGTACTTTGTATGGATTACTCGGGTTGACTACTTATTATGTCCGGGCTTATGCTATAAATGCCGTTGGCACTGCTTATGGAAATCTGGTTCAGTTTATTACTCTTACACCTGTTCCTCCTGAACTTAATCCAACACTTGCAATTAATAGCATTGCCGGAGACTCAGCTGTTGGTAAGGCTATTATCCTGAATAATGGAGGTGCTCTTGTTACCGAACGTGGTGTTTGTTATAGCATCGACCAACTAAATTATACATATATTCCATCGTCGACTGTAACACCTACAGATATTGGCACCTTTATCACCAATCTGACGGGTTTGTCCCAGGGGACAACGTATTATGCCAAAGGCTATGCCAAAAATACTGCAGGAACAGGGTATACCAGTGAAGCCAGCTTTGTCACGGCAGCTTTAACAAGCATAAACACGATTAAACCGGTAATTACCGGAAGTGTTACAGCCCTGAGTGGTGGTGATATTACAAGTACAGGATTTTCAACTATAATTTCACATGGGATTTGTTGGAGTACAGAAAAGAATCCAACTATTGATCTTGTTACCAGAACATCCGAGGCTGTAGTTGGAGATGGCATTGGTACGTATAATAGCATCCTAAGTGGGTTGACTCCGGGTGTAACCTATTATGTTCGAGCTTACGCTATTAATAGTGCCGGCATAGCCTACGGAAATCTGGATAGTATAGCCATGCCTGATTATCCAAAAGTTCAAACATTAGCTGCATCATCCTTATATATGACTACTGCCTCTTGTGGCGGAAATGTGTTGAGTGATGGTGGATCTGTTGTAACGAACCGGGGTGTGTGTTGGAGTATCAGTGCAAATCCAACGATATCAAATACAAAGACGTCCGATGGGAATGGAATAGGTTTCTTCACCAGTTATCTGACCGGTTTGATCCCGAATGTAAATTATCATTACAGAGCGTATGCCGTGAATGGTGTAGGCATTTCTTATGGTGAGGACATGACTTTTACAATAATTCCGGATGCTCCTTTAATTATAACACTTCCTGTAACGGATATTACGAGCATGTCAGCGATTAGTGGCGGTGACATCCAAAACAGTGGCGGCTCTTCAATAACTTTACGGGGAATTTTGTATAGCACTAACGGTGATCCGCTTCTGGATGCTCAGGCTATAGCTATTTCGATTGTAGGTTCCGAAGTGGGAGTTTTCCAGACTAAAATGGACAAACTATTCGGTAATACGACGTATTATGTGCGTGCATACGCTGTCAATGATTATGGTAAAGCGTATGGCGATATAAAAGTCTTTACTACTTTACTTCCCATTCTTGCGGAACTAATGCCTCCGACTTTCAAAATAGAAAATATTACCAGTACTTCGGCGGTAGGTGAATTTGTTATCCTGAACAATGGGGGTGATCCTATTACTGATCGTGGAATATGTTACAGCACAGACCGTATTAATTATAACTATGTATCCTCTGCAACATTGAATCCCACTGATATAGGTACTTTCATAACAAATCTGGTTGGTTTAACGCCAAATACGATATATTATGCACGGGCGTATGCTATTAACAAAGCAGGTACTGCCCTTAGTACGGAAGTCAGTTTCAGAACATCAACGCCAGCCACTTTAACTACTATTCCACCGAAATACCTAAGCGGTTTTACGGCTGAAAGCGGTGGTGATATTACAAATACCGGTTATTCAATAATAAGCGCACATGGAATTTGTTGGAGTACACAAAAGAATCCTACTATTGATCTGGTTACCAAAACATCCGATGCTGTAGTAGGAGATGGCATCGGTACATTTAAAAGTATCTTAAGTGGGTTAACTCCGGGTGTTACCTGTTATGTTCGGGCTTACGCTATTAATAGTGCAGGTATTGCTTATGGAAATCTGGATAGCATAGCCATGCCTGATTATCCAAAAGTACAAACATTAGCTGCTTCTTCGTTATATTTAACCACTGCTACTTGTGGAGGAAATGTGTTGAATGATGGAGGATCTGTCGTAACGGACCGAGGTGTTTGCTGGAGCGTTAATGCAAATCCTACTATCATGAATAGTCGTACTTCCGATGGAAATGGATTAGGCCTTTTTACCAGTTATCTAACCGGTTTGACCCCGAATGCAAATTATCATTACAGAGCGTATGCTGTGAATGGAGTTGGCGTTTCTTATGGCGATGACATGACGTTTACTGTAATTCCGGATGCTCCTTTAATTATTACACTCTCTGTAACGGAGATTACCAGTATGTCCGGAAATAGTGGTGGTGATATACAAAGTAGTGGAGGAGCTTCGATTACATTACGAGGAATAATTTGGAGTACCAAAGGTGATCCGCTTATGGATACCAAGGCTACAGTTATTTCGAATGATGGTTCCGGAGTTGGAATTTTCCATACAAAAATGGATAACTTATTAGGTGATACGATGTATTATGTACGTGCTTACGCTGTAAATGCTTATGGTAAAGCGTATGGCGATTTAAAAGTATTTACAACTTTACTTCCTGTTCTTGCGGAAATAATGCCTCCGACTTTCAAAATTGAAAATGTAACCAGTACTTCGGCAGTGGGTGAATTTGTTATCCTGAACAATGGAGGTGATCCTATTACTGATTGCGGAATCCGTTACAGTACCGACAGGATTAATTATACATATGTATCTTCTGCAACATTGAACACGACGGATGTTGGAACTTTCATAACAAATCTGTTGGGTCTAACACCAAATATGACCTATTATGCACAGGCGTATGCTATCAACAAAGTAGGTACTGCCCTTAGTACGGAAGCAAGTTTCAGAACATCAACGCCTGCCACTTTGACAACTATTCCTCCGAAGTATTTGGGTGGTTCTGCCGCACAGAGTGGTGGTGATATTACGAATACAGGTTATTCAATTATAACTTCACGTGGTATTTGTTGGAGTACAGAAAAGAATCCGACTATTGATTTAGTTACCAAAACCTCAGATCCTGTAACAGGTGATGGAACGGGATCCTTTACAAGTCAGCTAACCGGTCTACTTTCGGGTACCACCTATTATGTTCGTGCTTATGCTGATAATAGTGCAGGTATTGCTTATGGTAATTTAGATAGTTTGGTTGTCCCAGACTATGCAAAAGTAATTACGCTGGCTGCTTCTTCGTTATACGTTAGTACTGCTACCTGTGGGGGAGACGTATTAAGCGATGGTGGAGCGGATGTAACTTCACGTGGAGTTTGCTGGAGTATTAATGCAAATCCAACAATCTCAAATTCGATAACTTCTGATGGTGATAGTTTAGGTATTTTTACTAGTTATCTAACCGGTTTGACCCCGAATGTGAATTATCATTACAGAGCATATGCTGTGAATAGTGTAGGTGTTTCATATGGTGATGATCTGTCGTTTACTGTAATTCCCGATGCTCCCTTGATTATCACACTTACTGCAACGACTATTACCAGCATGTCAGCGAATAGTGGTGGAGATATCCAAAGTAGTGGAGGATCTCCAATAACATTACGAGGAATTATTTGGAGTACCAAAGGCGATCCGCTTCTGGATTCCCAGGCTACATTTATTACGAATGATGGTTCCGGTGAAGGAATTTTTCCAACAAAAATGGATAACTTATTAGGTAGTACAACCTATTATGTTAGGGCTTATGCCGTAAACAACTATGGAAAAGCATATGGTGATTTAAAAGTTTTTACAACTTTACCTCCGATTTTATCAGTTGTTCAGACACCAGCCTTTAGTATGGAAAATATCACCAATACTACGGCGAAGGGTGTATTCCTTGTCCTGAATAATGGAGGATCTCCTGTAACAAATCGTGGGATTCGTTATAGTACCGATCGGATAACCTGGGTCTATGTGCCATCTGAAACACTTAATAAAACAGATATAGGTACTTTTATATCAAATCTTACCGGCTTAACACCGAATACAACTTATTATGTACAGTCGTATGCAATTAATGCTGTAGGTACTGCTTTGAGTAGTGAAGCCAGTTTTAGAACGACTTCATTGGCTTTTTTGACAACTACACCTCCAGGTACTATTACCGGATTTACGGCAGAAAGTGGAGGAGAAATAATTTCTACCGGTGATGATATTGTTTCTGCAAAAGGAATATGCTGGAGTACGGATAAGAATCCAACAATCGATCTAGCTACAAAAACGTCTGAACCCACTAGTGGAATTGGTACCGGTATATTTAACAGTCATATCACCGGCTTGGCTCCAGGTATAGAGTACTATGTGCGTGCTTATGCCGTGAATAGTTTTGGAGTTGCTTATGGAAACCTTGATAGTCTGTTTACTGCCACGACGGCTTTTGTTACTACAACGCATCCGACAAATGTCAATACAACAAGTGCAATTAGTGGGGGCTATATCAATAATGATGGAAAAGAATATGTATACACCCGTGGTGTTTGCTGGAGTTCTCATCCGAACCCAACAACAGCTGATAGTTATATTGCAAATGGAAGTGGCATTGGAGCTTTCGCAGTTACGTTAACCGGATTAATGGGAAGTACTAAATATTATGTTCGGGCTTATGCTATCAATAACGTCGGAGTTGCATACGGAAATCTGGATAGCTTAAAAACGTCTACGCCTGTACTCGAATCTGTTTCAACTACTGATGTGATTAATATAGGTGGTACAACTGCTCTTGGAAGGGGCTATGTAGGTAATGTTGGTGGTAGCCAGGTTACGGAAAGAGGCTTCTGCTGGAATACTAGTGCAGGTTCATCCGTTGATGGACCACATGCAGCTTGCGGAACTAGCGGTTATGGAAACTTCTCAGCGACTATAAGTGGTTTGACGCCCAATACGAAATATTATGCAAGAGCTTATGCAGCAAATAGTGTTGGAGTCAGCTATGGAGTTGAGATAACGTTCTCAACATTTACCATTGCTACGGTTATTACCACTCCGGCTTCTGAAATAACCAGTACTTCTGCTAAAAGTGGTGGAAATATTATCAGTGATGGTGGTGCCATGGTATATAGCAGCGGAATTTGCTGGAATGCAACTGGCAATCCTACGATTTACGATGCAATCACCAACAGTGGTTTAGGTATTGGTAATTTTATTCATAGTGTGACAGGTTTATTGGGAAGTACCAAATATTATATAAGAGCTTATGCCATCAATAATGCCGGTACAGCATATGGTGCTGTTGAAGAGTTTACTACTGCTCCTCCGGTAATTCCTACTTTGACTACCACCGCCGGTGCAAGTGGCAGTAGCGGAACAACTGCCACTTGCGGTGGAACAATCAGTAGTAATGGAGGTGGTATAATTAATACTGAAGGAATTGTGTGGAGTACAACTTCCGGCTTTATTCCTAACATTGCCAGTGCAAACAAAACTGTTCAATCAGGATCAGGCAACTTTGCTTCAACACTATATTCGCTAACCAAAGGAACTACCTACTATGCCCGGGCTTATGCGACTAATATTGCCGGTACGGCATATGCAAGCAATGAAGTGAGTTTTACCACTTTTGATTCCCCTGTTTTAACAACTATAGTTCCATCTTCTATAACTAACGTAAACGTTAATAGTGGTGGTAATATAACCTCCAACGGAGGAACGGCCATCTCAGAAAGTGGTTTGTGCTGGAGTACCGAAATTACTCCTACTATTGCAAACGAACATTTTTCAGATGGTCCCGGATTTGGCCTTTTTACCAGGACAATTACAGAGTTGTTTGGAAGTACCACTTATTACCTTCGTGCCTATGCCATTAATAGTGTCGGGATAAGTTATGGCCAGATAGAAAGCTTTACAACAAAATCTCCTGCTCTTGCTACTATTGTAACTCTTCAGCCGGTAGCAACTTCTTCGGTTGCTGCAATAAGTGGAGGTAATATTCTCAGTCATGGAGGATCTCCGGTTACAAGTCGTGGTATTTACTGGAGTACTCAGGCTAACTTTAATCCTGATACCATTACGATTAATAAAACGGCTCAAACCGGATATTTTAAAGGAACATTTAATGCCAGCCTCACTGGCTTGACTCCGAATACGGTTTATTATGTGAAGGCTTATGTGGTGAATGGCGTAGGTGCATCTTACGGGGATGAGATGAGTTTTAGAACTCCAACTCTGGCTACACTTACAACGGCATATGCTTCATCAAACGGACCGACCAGAGCGGTTACCGGAGGTGTAATCTCCGATAATGGTGGTGCAGAGATCAGTTCCAGGGGTGTTGTATGGAGTACTGTTGCCAGTTTTGATCCTGCTACAGAAACTACAAACAGAACGTATGATGATTACGGTTCAGGATCATTTGTAAGCCGCCCGTCCGGTTTGAAAGGAAATACCATCTATTATGTAATGGCTTATGCTACTAATATTGCAGGGACGAGCTATGGCAATTTATTAAGCTTTATAACTGATCCTGCCACACTTCCGAACCTTACTACCCGAGATGCCTGGTATATTTACGGAACATCTGCAGTAACAGGCGGTTATGTATCAGATAATGGTGGTGAGCCAATTACCTCCAGGGGTGTGGTTTGGGGCACAGATCCACTATTCAGGCCTGATACCGTGGTGGTAAACAAAACGGTTGATGGAGCTATGGGGGTTGGATATTTTTCAACCACCATGACTGGTCTTGCTCGTGGAACAACTTACTATGTGAAGGCTTATGCCAAAAATAGTATCGGCACTGCCTATGGAAATGTAATTAGTTTCAAAACACTTGATTTTGCAAGCTTAACGACAATGCCCGTTTCTCCATCCTCAACAGGTTATGAGGCAAGTGGCGGTGGTGTTTTGATTAGTGATGGCGGTACTTCTGTGACCAACCAGGGTGTATGTTGGAGCAAGAGTACGAACCCAACTGTTGGACTTTATACTAAAACCGCTTACGATGGTTGGTCAGGAAATAATTTCTATAGCAATATGACCAGTCTGGCTCCTGCTACAAAATATTATGTAAGGGCTTATGCCAATAATAATCAGGGAACAGCATATGGTAATGAGGTAAGTTTTACCACACCACCTGCATTGCCCGTTATTGTGACGAACTATGCTACCCAAACTTCTAAATCATCCATAGTAACTGGTGGTAATATTACCTTTAATGGTGGCGCCCCGATAACGGAAAGAGGTGTCATCTGGAGTACTGATGTAACGTTTAATCCAGATACGGTAATTGTGAATAGAACACAAGATGGTATTGGAAGTGGTAAATTTAACAGTGTGATTTCCAATATGACATTGAGCATTTCTTACTACATAAGAGCCTATGCAGTAAATAGTGCCGGTATTTCCTATGGCAATCAGATTACCATTACCATATTCCCTACATCACCTGTTTTAAACACTCTTGATTTAACTCAAATTACAGGTACTTCAGCAGCAAGCGGCGGTGAAATTACGAGTGATGGGGGAGCACCTGTCACACTTAAAGGAATTTGCTGGAGTACCTCAACCAATCCTATAAACACGAACAGTCATACCTCAAATGGATCAGGAATCGATACTTTTACTGCAATGCTTTCCGGTTTATTACCCAATACGCTTTATTATGTTCGTGCTTATGCCATCAATAAAATTGGTACCGCTTATGGAATAGAAAAAACATTCCAAACGAATGCCATTCCGACACTTACTGCTACATCGCCAGTGACTAATATTATTGCCACTACAGCCACAAGTGGAGGAGAAATAACTGATGACGGACGTTCTCCAATTATTACCAGAGGTATATGCTGGAGTACGTATAGTAATCCTACAATTGCTTTAACAACTAAAACAGTAGATAATTCATCCAGCACTATTGGAAGTTTCATCGCCTATATGAAAGGTCTGACATCAGCTACCACTTTTTATTTACGTTCTTATGCTACCAATGCGGTGGGTACAGGTTATGGAAGTCAGGTTCAATTTACTACCCTGGCAGTCCAATTTCCAACGCTGACCACTATACATCCTTTCAATGTGGATAGTGTAAAAGCAACGAGTGGAGGTATTATATTTGATAATGGTGGAATGCCAATTACTACAAAGGGAATTTGTTGGAGTACAACTTCTAATCCGACTATAGCACTTCCAACTAAATTGAATTATGTTATCGGAGGAGATAGTACTTTTAACATTACTTTTGTAGGTTTGTCACCGGGAACAAAATACTATGTCAGGGCTTATGCAAGCAACATGCCAGGTACAGGTACCGGTATCGGTTATGGTAAACAGGATAGTCTGACTACTCAGGCAATTCATGCAACCGTAAGTAATGTTGTTATCTCAAATATTACCAAGAGTACAGCAATAGGTTCAGCTTCAGTTATTACTGATGGTGGAGCTCCTGTTACCGTTCGTGGTCTTTGCTGGAATATGACGGGAAGTCCGACAATAGCGAACGATACCTTGCAAATAGGAATAGGAATTGGTGCATTTGCCGATACACTTAAGAACCTGATTGAAGGGAAAACATACTTTGTGCGGGCATTTGCAATAAACAGTGCTGGTACAACTTATAGTGCCGTTGATGCCAGTTTCCAGATTTGTCCTTCAGTCTTTACTGTTCTGCATTATGAAGGATTAAACGGAGCCGCTGTTACTAAAACGGTTACATATGGCTCTGTAAGTACGAGTGTCTCAGGTGCTGCCAAATGTTGGATTACACAAAATTTGGGTGCCGATCATCAGGCCATATCGGTTACAGATGGTACAGAACCATCTGCCGGTTGGTATTGGCAGTTTAACCGTGCTCAGGGGTATCAGTTTAATGCTGCCCGTTATCCGTTAACCTGGGCTGGTACTTTCAATGAAAACAGTAATTGGATACCGGCTAATGATCCTTGTAATCTGTTACTCGGAAACGGCTGGAGAATTCCAACCAGTACGGAATGGACTAATGCTAAGGGAGCTCCGCAAAACTGGGCGAATGCGGCCAATGCTTACAATTCGATACTTAAATTACATGAAGCCGGATATTTGTACAACGGAGCCCTTACCAACAGGACTGGATCTGTGCAAGGTGATCACTGGTCATCAACCCAGATCAATAATACGGACGGGTATTATACAGGTTTCACTTCGTCCAGTTTTGCGATTTCGGGCATTGATGCCAATTCGAAATCTAAATATGCATTCTCGTTACGATGTCTACGGGATTCTGTTGTTATTAGCAAACCATCTGTAAGTATTGTAACTATTGCCGGCAAATCAAAAACAACTGTTCTTGCCACAGCTGCTGTAACTCCTGATGGAGGGGCACCGGTTACTGCCAGAGGATTCTATTGGAATACAACCGGTAATCCCACTCTGAATGATAATGTCGTTGATGAAGGTGATAGTGTCGGAATCTTTACTGATAGTATTACCGGATTGGTTGAAGGAACTACGTATTATATCAGAGCTTATGCAACCAATAGTGTTGGGACTGCCTATAGCTCTACCGTGACACAATTTAAGGTATGTCTTCCTCAATTTACGATTCAGCATGTTGCCGGATTGAATGGTGCTCCGGTAGATAAAACGGTTACGTATCATTCAGTAAGTGCAACGTATTCAGGAGATGCCCGTTGTTGGATTACTCAAAATCTTGGTGCCGATCATGAGGCTATATCAGTTGCAGACGGCACAGAACCATCTGCAGGTTGGTACTGGCAGTTTAATCGGATTCAGGGATATAAACACGATGGGACTATCCGCACACCGTCAATAGCCTGGATCACTAGTATTTCCGAATCCAGCAATTGGACACCGGCTAATGATCCGTGTAACCGCATGCTGGGAGGTGGCTGGCGTATTCCTACTTCAACAGAATATATTAATGTGATAGCTAATGGAGGTATTCCATTTAGTACTCCCTTGAAATCACATTATGCAGGTTATCTAAGGAATACAGATGGTGTATTAATGATTAGAAATACGGATGGGTATTTTTGGAGTAGTTCGGCAACAACGAATACTGTCGCTACTTATATAGGTGGTGGAGTTACTCTATATCCTAATAATGCCAATTCTAAGTGGTACGGACTTTCACTTCGTTGTTTGAAAGACACGATTGTGATCTCCACACCATCGGTTAGTAATGTGACTTTCTCGGGCATGACTTCAACCTCTATGGATGTTTCAGCAATTGTGACTCCTGATGGCGGATCACCTGTCACAGAGCGTGGCTTTTATTGGAATACAACAGGTAACCCGACGATAGCTGATAATAAAATCGCTAATGGAACCGATGTTGGTAACTTTACAAGTACAATAAGTGGTTTAATGGAAGGTCCTACGTATTATGTAAAAGCGTATGCTATCAATAGTTTAGGTGTTGCGTATGGAAATGTTAATAGTTTTAGAATTTGTCCTCCTACATTTACTATCCAACATATCGAAGGTATTGATGGTGCTCCGGTGACTAAAAAGGTGGCTTATCACTCAGTAAGCAGTACGCTCACAGGTAAAGCAGTTTGTTGGTTGACACAAAACCTGGGAGCTGATTCCATTGCAAGCAAATCAGCAGATGCCACTGAAGCTTCAGGAGGCTGGTACTGGCAGTTTAACAGGATTCAGGGATATAAACACGATGGCACAACCCGTACCCCGGCAACTTCGTGGATCAGTATCAGTGAAACGAACAACTGGACTACAACCAATGATCCATGTACTCAGCTACTTGGTTCAGGTTGGCGTATCCCAACTTTTACAGAATGGACGAGTGTAATATCAAATGGAAATTTGGCAACTACCATGGCTTACAATTCACCATTAAAAATGCATGTAGCAGGTTATTTGGATGGAGGTTCGCTGATAAGTCGTGGCTCGGGAAGTGGAATTTACTGGAGTAGTACTCAAAGTGCCGCCACTACTGGTTCGGATATGTATTTCAGCACAGGAGGAAGTGTAACTTATACATCGCACAGTAAATCCCAATATGGGTTCTCACTACGTTGTCTGCGTGATACGATAGTTGTTTCCAAACCTTCGGTTGGTGCGGTTGCAATCAGCATTTCATCGATGACAGGAACTACTGCTGATGCTACTTCTGCTGTAGGATCGGATGGCGGCGCACCGGTAGTTGAACGTGGATTCTGCTGGAACAACACAGGTAGTCCAACACTGTCTGATTATTATGTTACGAACAGCAACGGAGGAACGGGAAGTTTTACTGGTACCATAACCGGCATGTCCGAAGGACCTAAATTTTACGTCCGGGCTTATGCTAAAAATAGTGCAGGAATTACTTACAGTGAAGGTAGCGGATTCAGTGCTATTTTGACTAATATTTGTCCTGATTCGTTTAATATTCAGCATAATGCAGGATTTCGTGGTGCCCCGGTAACCAAGAGTGTGACCTACCATGCTATTGGAAGTTATCGGTCAGGTTCAGCCAAGTGCTGGCTTGCCCAAAACCTGGGAGCAGATCGTCAGGCTACTTCTGTTGTTGATGCTACTGAAGCCTCAGGTGGGTGGTACTTCCAGTTCAACCATTCACTGGGATATAAGAACAACGGGACAACTACTCCTGTTGCCTGGATCGGTGGGTTTAATGAAGCTACAGACTGGACTGCCATTAATGACCCCTGCAACATAATGTTGGGAACCGACTGGCGTTTGCCAACCAGTACTGAGTGGACAAATGTTGATGTTGCTCCACAAGTATGGACAACGCATGCGGATGCTTACAACTCCGAATTGAAACTTCATAATGCCGGTTACCTTGCTAATACGAATGGTTCATCATCTGGACGTGGAACACAGGGTAATTACTGGAGCAGCACCAGATTTAGTAACACTTTTGGTTATGATCTCCAGATTGCAGCAGCATCAAGTGCGGTCATTAGTAACGATAAAGCATATGGCTTCTCGGTTCGTTGCTTGCGCGAGGGT